>Ga0306924_10000419_pt1 | contig 35311 bp, 33 predicted proteins | sample sta12Can44000111_FD_203756 | JGI IMG/M metagenome (GOLD analysis project Ga0306924, IMG submission 203756) | Lab enrichment of tropical soil microbial communities from Luquillo Experimental Forest, Puerto Rico - statanox.12C.anox.44.000.111 (v2)... | ecosystem: Environmental > Terrestrial >... | reverse complement strand
GGCGTAGGCCACGAAATGCTCAAGTCGGCCGGGGAGCCCGGTTCGCACCATCTCCTGCGCGGGCAATAGCGACAAGACAGCGAGGAGAATGACGCAGCACCAGGTGAGGAAGCGAAGTGATGTCGTGAGGAGGCTAGCGCGCATCGCCTGACGTTTACCGAAGGTGACGGACGACTACGTCGGCGACTGGTGTAAGCTCCCGGGCAATGTGGCTCGCGGTAATAATTGATAGACACCGTCAAAGCGCATCGCAAACGTCTCCGCCGCCACCGCCGCCGGGAAATCAACTGTCACAAGGACCACATCTTCCTGATGATCGTACTTGTACCTCGTAGGCTCGTACCGATTGGCATCAAGCTTTACCTATTGCGGTCATCGTAGCAGAAAACTCAGCGGCCCGTATCCGGACCGTGACGCTGCGCATTCTAACTTCACCTCCTGCTGGGCCCCTCTTTACCTGTTAGAGCACGTTTCACTCTCAGATTAAAGCAGGGAAATCATTCACTCTAGATAGTATAGTTAATTGCCTCATTGAGGCTACCACGATCGAGCTAGGAGTTCCATAAGGTTAACGACGCAGCGAGACCCACGCACCAGCGCCGCTATCCCCGGTGCATCCGATCAGCCTCACGAGCCGCTGGGGGCCAAGATGACGGATCACAAACCTCTAAACTTAACGAACTTCCCCCGAAAGCCACATAGTTTGCAGCGCATCCCCGGTCTGAGATTTACCTGTGATTAAGATTTTTGGTCAACATTTGACAGCACTATGCCAATGCCGCCGTAAAATGCTTCGGCAGGCTGGGTCGTTATTCGATCTGAATGTCGCTCGCTGCTATGATAACTGCGGAAAAACCTCAATAAACTCGATGGACACCAAAATTGCGTAAAGATGCGACTCAATGAAACGCGCGTTTTTTTTTGCTGCTGCGCTGTTGACTGCGCTGACGTCCCTAATCGCGTTGGCCGCCAAGGCTCAGAGCAATCTTGCGATCACGGTTACGGCGCCAGGGAATACGGGCGGAGGTGGCGATCCGACCGTCGGTCTGCTCCCATCCAACCGGGACGGCTATGGAAGCTGGAGTATGGCCGGTCTGAACTCTGTCGGCGGCATTTCCAACCGTACCACGATCTACAGGACGCTTTCGCCAAGTGGTGGTGATGATACAGCCGCCATCCAGGCAGCGCTTAATGCTTGCCCATCCAATCAGGTCGTGCAGCTTACAGCCGGCGTTTTCGGAATCACCGGTAACGGTCTGAACTTCTCAACCTCTAACTGCACGCTTCGTGGTGCCGGTCCTGGCCAACAAAAAAATACCGGCGTTAACGCCGTTTCTAGCTCAGGTACCTTCAATGTTGACCCAACGGCCACACAATTATGGAAAGCGGACCGGGCTACCAACCCCAACTATGCTGTCTTATATGTAACGCCACGAGGCGAGGGTTTCGGCGCATCAATCAACCTTGCTGCCGATGCTGAACAACACAAGAATAGCCTTACACTTATCAGTAACCCTGGAATACAGGTGGGCGAGATTGTTCTTGTTGATATGAACACCGACAACGATCCAGATGTTGTTTGGGGACCGAGTTTTGGTCATCCGGGGGATGGCTCACGGCGGTGGTTTAGCAGGCAAGACCGCTCCTTGAACCAGTTGATGGAGGTGACGGCGGTCAATGGCAACGTAATCACCTTTGACACGTCGTTCCATATCACCTTCACGGTAGCGAATCAGGCTCAGCTGACGCGATATACCGTTCCATTCCTCCGCCAAGTCGGCGTCGAGAACCTCTTTGTATGGGGAGGTATGGGTGGCGATTATCACGGAAATATTTCTGTGAACAATTGTGCTTACTGCTGGGTAAAAAATGTCGAAGCCTCCTGGTCGGTGGGCACCGACATCGGTTTCTACAGCACCTTTCGTTCGGTACTGCGTGACTCATTTATTCATGAAACACCGGATCCGAACCCGGGCGGCGCGGGGTATCTTTCTGGCGTCAACTACGGAGCGTCCGATAACCTGTTCGAGAACAACATCATGTGGTATGGCAACAAAGTGATTGTCATGCGTGCTGCCGGCGGCGGAAACGTCGTTGCATACAACTATATGGACGACTCTTTCGGCGGCACATACCCGGATAGTCCGGAAGCAGGGGTCAATGCCGGCCACTATACGACAACCCATATGGAACTTCTGGAAGGCAACTACAGCCAGAACTTCAAGGGTGACAGCTATTGGGGCAATTCGATTTATATCACGGTCTTTCGCAACTGGTTGTCCGGAGTGCGCGCCGCACACCCACCGCTGAACACGTACATATACACCAGTGACTGTGTCCATCACTATGGAGACTACACTAGGCGTACCGCCGTGGACATCCAAGCTTATAATTACTATCAGAGCTTAATCGGCAATGTCCTCGGCACGAATGGGCAGCAGCTTCTGAAGGGGCCATCTGGTTGCGATGAGGGCCCGCAAATGGCATTTATACCGCAGGTCACCACCACGGCGGACTGGAATACGACGAACAAACAAAACTCCGTTATCATGTGGCAAATTGGCACCTATCAAGCCACGGTGAATAGCACTGGTAACTGGAGCTTTGTCGATACCACCATCAATACCCAACTCCGCAACGGTAACTGGGACTGGGTGACCGGCGCGCAGCATTGGTACGGCATCGGCGGGACGACAGATGGTGGAGCGACGCCTGTAGCGATTCCAAACTCGTTTTATTTGTCTTCGAAGCCTGCTTTCTTCGGGACGAACCCGTGGCCCTGGATCGATCCGACGACAGGCACCACTTACACGCTGCCGGCCAAATACTGCTTCGAGCACAATATGATGCCGACGTGCCTGCAATAAGATACCACTGTCAGAGAGCCTCCAAGGCTGAATTTCGCGCAGCCGGTGTCGTCGTCGGTACCGCCCGACACAACTGCATGAGCAGTTTCAACGTAAGCGGCCCACGCAGTCGCCTGCCCCGCTCGTCCGGCGCGCTGCGACTACAGGACACATTCACTCGGCTATGAGCCGCGTTAACGTCCGGCACGGCCGTCGATCGGCCGATCTCACCATTCCGCGCTGGGCATCGGTCCCGGCGGTCGCCGGCCTCACCCGCTAGGGCTTGCTCCAATTGGGCGGCCACAGCATTATCGAGAACAGCATCGCGGAACCTGTCGCCGAACCAGGATCGATAACACTGGCCCCGCTATCGGTTGCTCGGTCGAAGACGTCGAACGCGTTGAATCAGCAGTATCATATATCTTCGGGCGCCATTTTGTTCAAGCGCCGGGGCATCCAATATGGTCAGCACAAGGTCGCAATGCTAATGCATCCCGGCGAGTTGGGTCAGTCTCGATTCTCTGCTCTGATGATTGACAAATGCGCACTCGTCCCACTTGCGGCATGTGCCTTTGCTGTAATAATATTCCCATTATTGGACTTTTTCAATCCATCTTCCCAAGAGGAGGTGGCAAGCGGAGTGGCCCGCCTGGAGAATCGAATTTTTTGGCCTGCCATGGTTGCGATTTCAGTCGTATTGGTAGCAAAAAATCGTCCTCGCCTCGCTAAACTTACTTGGCCGCCCCACATCATCTGTTTGCTCGCGTTTCTTGCGTTTGCTGGAGCAAGCGTCCTGTGGGCGTTCAGACCGGAGAGCTCGCTTATCAGATTTGTTCAGCAAGTAATGGTTGTTACATCCTGTGTTTTGCCGGCCATGCTGGCGGCTCGAACGGCGGATATCATGCGGGGCCTGTTTCTATGCTTCGTATTGGCTTTGTTCTTGAATATCCCTTTCGTAATCAGCGGCACTGCGACGGTCATCAATAATGGCGTCACTCTTGTAGATATAGGTTGTCCAGGATATTTTGCGGGCAAGAATTATCTGGGAGAATGTGCGGCGATCGGTTTTTTGCTGTCACTTTACGAGATGATTTATCGCGGCCGGCGCCGAGTGTTGGGCATTATCGGTGGCGTTATTGCAATTTATCTTGTCTATGTGAGTAATTCTAAAACGGCACTTGGCCTTGCATTTGTAGCTCCATTCCTGGCTGGAATTGTGTTGATTGCCAGAAAGATCACGGGCATTTCACTGGCGTTCATATTGTTGTCCATTCCACTGTGCTACGTCGTATTGTCCAGCGTATCTCATTACAATATGAATTTACTATCATATAAGGTATACGGTGATGCGACGTTCACGGGCCGTACGATTATATGGGATTTCGTGCAAAATGAAATCGACCGTAGGCCGTTTTTGGGATGGGGATACGAATCCTTCTGGCTCGTCCCCGGTTCACCCGTCTTCAGTGACGCTGGAGGCTGGGTCAGACAGATGCCGAATGGCCACAACGGCTATTATGACACGATGCTCGACATGGGGTATCTAGGCCTTGCTTTCCTCCTAGTTTTCATCAGCGCAACCCTCCACGCGGTGGGGCGCGTCGCAGACCGCGACCCCGCTCGAGCATGGCTCGTGCTCTCACTCGCTCTTTATGTTCTCATCTATAATTTCCTGGAAAGCTTGTTGATGCGAGGCTTCGAATTTGAATGGCTGGTCTTTCTTATTCTCGCGGCCGAAATTGGTCGGTACTGGCAGCCTTTGCCGCTCAGAAGAGCGGCGTACAGGTCGAGGAGCTCGAGAGCGGGCAGTCCTGGCCACCTCGCCAGGCCCGCAGACGCCCCGGCTGCGTAGTTGGCTATCATGACAAACACGCGCCCGGGGATCTGTGTCGGCGCCGTCGACAAGGCCATGCGTGTGGGCATGTTTCCAACCATGCAGCTCTCGGTCCCGGCGGGGGCCAGCCGCCCGTGTCCCAACTTGCGTGGACACCTGCCGGTTCTAGACGGGATGCGAGGGTTGGCCATCCTGATGGTCTTGTTGGACCACTTTGTCGGCGACATACTTCCGACCAACTCGGTCGAGCGCGCCATCGTATACGTGACGGGCTACGGGTCCTACGGCGTCGACCTGTTCTTCGTCCTGTCCGGCTTCCTCATCACCGGTATCCTCTACGATGCCCGTGACAAGCCCTACTATTTCCGCAACTTTTACATGCGGCGCCTTTTGCGCATCTTCCCGCTCTACTATGGCGTTCTAGCGTTGCTCTTCTTCATGGCCCCGTTGATCCCGCTTCTGCAAGGGGCGACGCTCGATTATCTGGTGGAGCGTCAGGCCTGGGCCTGGCTCTACGGCGTGAACATCTACACAGCCATTCATGGTAAGTGGGGCCTCTCCGTGATCAATCATTTCTGGTCGCTCTCCGTCGAGGAGCACTTTTATTTCTTTTGGCCGCTGGTGGTTTACTTGCTGGCGCATCGACCCCGGGCGCTGATCGCGGCGAGCTTGGTGATTTCGGTGTGCGCTATGCTGGCGCGCCTAATTGGATCGCTAATGGGATTGAGTTTTTGGATCACCGGCGCTTTTACCCCCTTCCGGCTGGACGGCTTGGCGCTGGGCGCCTTCCTCGCAGTGGCGGCGCGCCAGCCCGGGGGCCTGATGCAACTGGTCTGGGCACTGCCGCGGGTGGTGGCGGTGGTTGGCGGAATGCTGGCGGCCACCGTCATTTGGATTCGTCTGCTGGGGGCGCGTCATGGGCTGGAACTGGCGGGAGGCGTGAGGCCTATGCTGATCGAGATGCTGCTGGCCTGCCTGCTGATATGGGCCCTTATCGCGCCGGATTGGTCGGCCACCTCACGCTTCTTCCGCAGCCGCTTCATGGTTTTCCTGGGTACATACAGTTATGGTCTTTACGTTTACCATCATTTCATCTCATATTATCTCAGCAACGACCACACCGAACTGGAGGTAGCGCGCTGGCTCGGTTCCCACGGGGCAGCGGTAGCGCTGCAGGCGACGCTGGGTGCGTCCGCCTCACTGGGTGTGGCCTATCTAAGCTACGAACTCTTCGAGAAGCGGTTTCTCCGTCTGAAACGGCTGTTCGACACGGCCAGGGAGCCGGCGCCTGAGCGCCCCGCTGCGGTAGGTGCCGCCGGACCGCAGGTCCGCACCAAAGCGGTTTGTCAAACGGCATTGAATTGGGACCCCGGATCGGCATCCAATCGGGACCCCTCTCCGGCGTTGGAACAGGCCTGTCCCGGTAGCGAACGGGAGGGCCCCGCGCGAAGCGGAGCCCGCTAAGGACCCGTCAGGAAATAAAAGCGCAATTTGGCGGATCGGTATTCGGTGAGATGGTGTAGTTCCACTCACCGTTGAAACTCGGCGCGTTTGATGTTGATGGCAGCTATTTCGGCGTCGGAGACGACGATACCGCTAGGGTATTGGCCAGTGTCGAGTTCGCAGCACACAGTGAGGCCGGTTTTGGTGGTCGTCGCTGAGATCAGCTCGACAATGGCGCGATAGCTGACGAGGGGCCGGACACGCCAATTCTGGCTGATGAAGGAGAAGAGGCGGTGCTCGATTTTGTTCCACTTGCTGGTTCCGGGCGGCAGGTGGCTGACCACAATGTCGAGGCCGAGCTCGTTGGCCAGCTTCTGCAGCTCGCGTTTCCACAGCCGCACTCGCGAGCCGTTGCTGCCGCCCCCATCGGCGGTGATCAACAACCGGGTTGCGTCGGGATAACGCGTCCGCCCGAGGTTGCGCCACCACTGCCGGATGACCCCGAAAGCGGCCGTGTCATCATCAGCTGCGGATTCCGGGGGCAGTCGCCCGCGAATCCGCGATGATGTCGCCCACCATTCCGATTTGATGTCGCTCGGTGTTCCGAGATGATTTCGCCCGCCATTCCGGGATGATCTCGCTCGGTTAGACGGCGCCTCTGCTGGCCCGATTAGGTCCGCTCTTTTGGCTTTTGCACGGGGGAGCAGATGCCAGCAGAGAGGACGATTGGGGCCTCGAACCGCTCGACGCCAGCGCCCGTTGTGACCTCTACGAGATCCTCGAGGAACGCTATGGGCGTCGCTCGACCATCCTCACCAGTCAGATCCCGGTCGACAAGTGGCACGCCTTCATTGGCGACCCGACTTATGCCGACGCCATCCTCGACCGACTCGTTCACAACGCCCACCGCATCGATCTCGCCGGCGACAGCCTGAGGCGCAGGCGCTCCAGATCGACCACAAAGGATTGACCACCGGCCTACAACTTGCCAAAAAACGACAGCTAGCCAGGCGCCCGCCAGCCAGGCGACATCATCTCGTATCGCCGGGCGACATCATCTCGGAATCAGCGGGCGACTTCGTCGGAATCCGCACATCAGCCACCGCGAGCATGCTTCATCAGGCAACAAGATGGGCCAAGGCGAGGCTTTATCGGTAAGACATAAATCGTCGCTGCCAAACAGCGCTCGGCCCTCACTGGACGGTCACGGAGGCGTACCGCGAAAGCAGTTCCTTGTTGGGCACCAGGACTGGCCGGGGCCCGGTCCCCATGGCATGGTTCATCACAGTGGCCAGCAGTTCTGTCTTCTTTTCCCAGGTATATGTGGATTCGGCCTTGACGCGGGCAGCCTCGCCCAGCTGCCTGATCCGATCCGGGTTGTTTACCAGTTCTTCCAAGACTTGTTTCAAGTCCTGAACAGTCTCCCGCTCGTTTTTTAGAGCCAGCGATATGCCGCATCCCTCTTCTACCAGATCGGATGGGCCGCCATACCGCACAACAATGGGCACAACGCCCCGGGCCATGGCCTCCACAACCACGCCCCCGCCGAACTCCCTGATCGAGGGAAGCGCCATGACGTGACTTCCTGCCAAAATCTCCATGGCTAGAGGATGGGGTACCCAGCCATGAAAAGTCACATCCTTCTCCAAACCCAGATCCCGGGTCAGCGCTTCCAGATTTGACCGGTCCCACCCGTCCCCGACGATGTCCAGCCGGATCCTCTTCTCACTGATCAGCGCTGCGGCGCTTTGTATGACGATATTGCAGTTTTTCAGGGGGACGAGTCGGCCGAGGAAACAGACTCTGACCGGAGGCATATCGTCGTACCGGCGACCGACCACGATATCCTGTTCAGGTATGCCGTTTTGTTGAATGAAGAACAACCTGTTCCGCTCCACCCGACGACCGGCTGCCAGGTATGTATAGGAGGAACCAACTATGATTGCCGTTGATTTCGTATAGGTCGATCGCGAGAAGGGCAGGTAGGTGTAAAGCCATCGGAGAAAGCGGATCCATTCTTTTTCCCGGCTTGCACTTCCGTATCCCGGGGGCCAGGGCAGACCGCCGTTAATGGGTCCCAGCGAGAAAGGTGTCTTCAGGTTGCGCATCAGCCAGGAGAGGGGGCTCGCGAGGACAGGACTCACCGGATCCAGGCGGTGCACTAGCGCGAAGCTGTCGGCCTTGATCTCGCGGCGCAGCCGGGACCAGATCACGAATTCATATGCGACGTAATAGGGGATGAGAAAAGCTGTCAGTTTCAGCGAGCCATAATCGTATTTGAGCACTTTCCGCAGGAACAGGTCATGAAGCCGGTCCAGGATCGGCACCTTGATATAGATTGCCTCACCGTCGGGTATCCCTTTTTTCCGCAAAGCGGAAGCGTTTCTTGCGTGTGTTACCAACGTGGTGTCAAAGTGTTCCCTCAATTCCTCGTATTCCCTGTAGGCCTCCAGAGAAACACTGACTTCGTCAGGGTTGTTGTAGTAGGAGAGCAGAAGCACCTTCTTTCTTGCTTCCTGATTCATCGGCTACTCCCGCGCGCGATGCACTGTTGGGCGTCATCGGCGTCGAACCTGCCTTCCTTCACAAGTATGCCGGACCGGGCATTTTGAACTCCCGCCAAGGCCTTGAGGCAGGAGAAGTGCTGCCCGGTGATCTGGCCGGCGCCTACGAGCGCTGCCTTCACGAGCCAACCTCCATAAGGATCCGGCGGTAGAAGCTCTCCAGTGCTCGAGCCGCCCCGCTCCAAGCGTAGCGCTCCACCGCGAGCTGCCGCGCCGACCGGCCAATGCGAGCCGCCAGGCCCGGCTCGGCGAGCAGGCGGCTTACCGCGGCCGCGAAGGCCGCCGGCTCATCCTCGATCAGAATGTCGCGTCCCGAGATTGCCTCGATCCCCTCGGCGCCCAGCGTGGTCGAGACGATCGCCTTTCCCATCGCCATGGCCTCGACGATCTTGAGTCGGGTGCCGCCGCCCAGCCGCAGCGGCACCACCACCGCTGCGGCCGCCGCAAGGTGTGGCCGCAGGTCCGACACAAAACCCGTCAGCTCGATCCGGGGCCCGGCCAGCGCCAGGAGCGACGGCGGCGGCCGGCCGCCCACAATCTTGCAGCGCGACTGGGGATGCGCCTCAGCGATGCGGGGCCAGATGTCCTTAACAAAGTAGATTACGCCATCGATATTGGGGACGTAGGAGAGATACCCAAAGAAGACCACGGTGTGGCCGTCGGGCCGCGGGTCCGTGGCGTGCGGCTGGTAATACTCGACGTCTGCCGCATTGGGAATTACCGCCGTGCGGACGCCCGGCACATCGCTGAGCAGGCGCTGCTCGTCCGCCGCGCTGCACAGGTAGACCCCGTCGGCATCGCGATAGGTCGCCAGCTCTTCCCGTCGCAGCTTGCGCCAGTTTGCCTCGGCGTAGAAACGGCGGACTAAGCTGGTGCCATAGCGCGCGTACTGTCGAGCCAAGTCGTAGTCGATATTATGGGAGTCTACGACGACGGCCGGAAGCGTGTCGCCCGCTGGTGCCAGCCGCAGGTCGCAGTGGCCGAGAAACGAGAACTCCAGGTTGACAACGTCAAACCGCCGCGCGTGTAGGAGCCGATCCAGGGACTGCTGCAATGCAGGCAGCGTGAACAGCAATCGGTGGAAGCTCCGCGTCGAGGCCAGAGAGCGGAGCTGCAGCAGCCGTTTGGTAAGGCCTTCTTTACCGTGTAGGGCGGGGATCATCACCACTTCGCGGCAATATTCCTCCATGGCCCGACGGCACTGGTTCGCGTCAAACTCGCCGTCGACCAGTGTCACCGCCGTCAGGTTGTGGCGTCGCGCCAGTTGGGTCATAAGCCCATGTATTCGCGCTTGCGCGCCAAACCGCGAAGGGCTAGCCGGCAAGTGTGAGACGTAAAGGATATTAAGTCGCTCTGGGGTCATAAATTGGGATGTCACGAAGCAACTCTTGTACTATAGCACACTGCAGCCGGAATTTCAGTGCGCATTGAACGAATCTGAGATAGTGGGGGCATATCCGAAGCCCACCGAGTCCACACATTGTGCTAGAAGTCCGGTTGCCTTATGGTAAACGTAAAAATTACGATGGTGCAGCGATTAATTTCTCACCCCCACTCGACACGCTTGGCGACAGGTGGCGGCTTACGACATCAATATAAAGGAATAGAAGTTTAAGATTGATAAAGGAATAGCAGTTTAAGATAGCGATACCCTGACCGCTGCTTCGGAATTTGCACTGACACCCTTCCGGGTCGGCTCCGCCCGATCTAGTGACTGGCCGATCGAGCTATGCTAGTTATTCGCCTTTCTCAAGGGATCTAGCCTATGTGTGGCATCGCCGGGATCATCGGGCGACTGGATGACCTCAACCTCGCTGCGCTGGAGCGGATGAGCGAGGCCATGGTCCACCGCGGCCCGGATGACAGCGGGACGTGGATGTCCGCGCCGGACTCCCGCGGCTGGGGCGCGCTGCTCGGCTTCCGCCGGCTCTCTATCCTCGACCTCTCACCTTCTGGCGCCCAGCCCATGGTGGACCCAGTAACGGGGCACGTGGTCGTGTTCAACGGCGAGATCTACAACTTCTGCGAATTGCGACGGCGCTTGGAGGCCGAGAGGCAGGAATTCAAGTCAACTGGCGACACAGCCGTCATGCTCCGCGCCATTGGCCTGCACGGACCAGGAGCGGTCAGCTGGCTTCGGGGTATGTTCGCCTTCGCCTGTTGGGATCCCAAGGAGCGCCGGCTCCTGCTGTCCAGGGACCCCCTGGGAATCAAGCACCTATACCTGGCACGGTCGCCGGATTCGGGCGCCGGCTGGTCGCTGGCCTTCGCGTCGGAGCTTCGAGCCCTGCTCGCCTCTGAGTTGCTGGGCAAGCCTCAGCTCAACCCTACGGCGGTGGCTAGCAGTGTGTGGAACGGCTTCGTCGTCGGCCCTGATACCGCCGTCAAAGGCGTAGAGCTGCTTTGGCCGGGCGGCTGTGTCGAATTCGACGGCGCCGGCAAAAAGTTCCGCGAGCAGGACTTCTGGGGCATTCTCGGCCGCGCTCCCGATCCGATCATGGACGAGGGCGGTCTGGCCGACATCTTGGAGGAGGGGCTGAAGCTCCACCTCGCCAGCGATGTGCCCCTGGCGGTCTTTCTGTCCGGCGGCGTGGACTCGTCGGTGGTGGCGCACTTGGCCCAGCTCGCCGCCCAGAGCCCCATTCACACCTTCACCCTAGCCTTCGAAGAGCACGAGCTGAACGAAGGGCCCATTGCGAGGCGGATCGCCGCCGCCATTGGGACCCAGCACCACGAGGAGGTGCTGACGGAGGGCCAATTCGTTGAGAACCTGGAGGCGGCGCTGGACAGCCTGGACCAGCCGACCTTCGACGGGCTTAACGCCTACTTCATGTCGCGCGCCATCCGCGCCGCCGGGTTCACCGTAGCTCTGTCGGGCACGGGCGGCGACGAGCTCTTCGGAGGCTACACCTCCTACCGCGATCTGCCGGTGCTGCATCGCTGGTCCCGGCGCGCCGCCTGGGTACCGCGAGGCCTGCAGGTGGCGGCGGCTGAACTGGCGTCCCGGCTCCTAAGTCGCTCCGGCGCGAAGATGCCGCGGCAGACCCGCTGGGCCAAGCTCCCCGACATGGTCAGTTGCGGCGACGATCTTTTGGCGCTCTACCAGCTGGCCTACGCGCTCTTCCTTCCCGGATTCCAGCGTGAACTCCTGGCGCCAGGTTTCGCCGAGGCGCTGGCCGACGGACTGCCCTTAGCCATGCGCCAGCGGCTCAGCGCGGAGACCCGGGACCGCACGCCGCTCTCGGCCATCAGCCTCATGGAACAGCGGCTCTTCGTTGGCGAGAGGCTTCTGCGCGACAACGACGTGGCCAGCATGGCTTCCTCGCTGGAGCAGCGGGTGCCGCTAGTGGACCAGGTCCTCTTCGAGAGCGTGGATCGGTTACCGGAGCAGGCGCGCTTTCGGCCGCTGGGCCGCAAGGCTATGCTGCGTCGCATCGGCCTGCGCGGCCTCGATCCCGCGCTGTTCGAACGGCCCAAGAGGGGGTTTGTGCTGCCGTTCGATCGCTGGATCCGGCGCGGCCTGAAAGGCGTCATGGACCAGACCATGCGGGACCCGCAGGCTATCGCTCCCGTCGGGCTCGACCCTGTAGGCGTGGAGCGGCTCTGGCGGGCCTTCCTCGACGGGGCACCCGGCATGTATTGGTCGCGGGCTTGGTCGGTATACGTCTTGATCCGATGGTGCCACCGCAATCGCGTGTTCCGTTAAGGCGGCCTACCAGGGCTTCAAGTGGTTTAAGATAGGCAAAATGCCTTCTTTCGCCAACAATATCTAGTCTAGTACTATGTTTCCGAAATAGCATACCTATGGGTCGTCATGCTGTATCATCGATTTTGTAACGCCAGGTGTGGACGCCGCAAGAATATCTGTTTGCCGGCTCCGATGCCGGCAGCCGCCGCGCCGCTGCACTCCTCTCATTGATCGAGAGCGCCAAGCTCAACGGTCTCGATCCGCAGCTCTACCTCGTCGACGTGCTCGGCCGCATTGCCGACCATCCCGCCCGGCGCATTGCCGAACTCCTGCCCTGGAGCTGGCAACCGGTCGACGCCACTCGCGCTGCCGCCTGAGCCTGCCCGCTCGCCGAACGCTTACGCGTAATCACGCGACGAGGTGCGACCATTGGATTCCCCCCAATCCAATCCCCTTCGCTCCTTCTACCACATCTTCCCAAATTACAAAAATCAAGCCTAACATGTTGATATTTCGGATCTTTACCATTGGTAAAGTAATGTGCCTGTATTTCTCGACTCGTCATGTCGATCGGAAAGTGTGTCTATTTTCTTGGTTCTCGTTTTGACACAGGTTCAATTGACGAGGCTGTTTACAATATTCTGGCTGAGACGCGCGGAGGTTTCAAGTATGTGGTGACACCAAACGTGCATCACATGGTTAGTTTGCTTGAAGATCCTGCTATCATGCAGCCGCTCTACGAGCGGGCGTGGCGCGTGTTTTGCGATAGCCGCGTGCTGAGCCGCCTGGCTCGGTTCAACGGTCGGATGCTGCCCGTCATTACGGGTAGTGATCTGACAGCCCACCTCATTGCACGTGCAGCGGAGCAACGTCTTACGATCGCACTCGTCGGCCCGACAGCCCCGGCTTGCGCCGTGCTGACAGACAGATATCCTGGCCTCGAAGTTATTTTTCACACGCCGCCTATGGGATTCATCAAATCGGGGCATGAGGTCCAAAAGTGTGTTGACTTCGTTGTCAAGACAGGAGCTCCGCTAGTCTTTCTCGCGGTAGGAATGCCGCAGCAAGAGATCCTCGCCTGTCGCATTGCTGATCACCCGGAGGCCCGCGGGGTCGGATTGTGTATAGGTGCTTCGATCGACTTTCTCACCGGGAAAGAGCGTCGTGCGCCGCTTTGGCTTCAAAGGGTTGGCTTGGAATGGTTACACCGTCTTCTGTCCGATCCGAGACGGCTTGCCTCGCGTTATTTAATTGAATGTCCACGCATCTTTCTCCTCTATTTTAAGCACCGAAAAACTTAGCTATTGTCTACGCGGGATTTCGAAAATATGTCGGCGGCATGCGCCGATCTGCTAATGTCCGACAAAGGACCCGAAGGATCGTCAACGTATTGCTCCGCGCGGGGTGCCGTCCACACCGCCTAAACTCGCGACCTCACTCTCTCCTGGCTGCAAGACGCTACAGCACTACGTCACCGACGACCAAGTTTCGGGTTACTCTCAAATGCCTCAGCACGACCTGGGAGCCGGATGGCTGGCGTGCCAGAGGCCGGCCCGCTCGGCGTTGACCCGCGCAGTGGCCGCCCGCTTTCCCATGCACAGGCAGGCATGCTGGTAGGAGCGGAGAAAGCGTCTGAATTCGAGGTCGTCGTACCTCGGCAGGCCCACGAGCCAGCTCTTGAGGTAGCCCCACAGCATGGCCATGCTGCCGACCAGCACCGGGTAAGCCGTCAGGCGAGAGACAGCGGCCGCTACATGGTAGAACGGCGAGGTGCCCATAAAGTACTGTCCGGACCCGTGTCGAAACCGTCCCGTCCAGATGCCCCTATGGCTGGCGCCCATCGGGCGCAGGTGGACGAAGCGGAGAGGCTCGAGATCGACGCTCTCGGCCATCCAGCCGAGCATCCGGGCCCGGTGGCAGTCGATGCCGTCCCACATGACTTCGCGAACGAAGCCGCCGATCTCCTTGAAGCATTCAGTTCGGTAGAACTTGGTCATGCCCACCGACATCTCATCCCCGCAGACCTCCGGCACCAGCGCGCCGCGCTGCGGGTGGACGAACCACGGCTTGCCAGAGGTGGTCCCGATGCGCGGATCGCTCTCCATCCGCTGCATCAGCAACTCGAAGTAACGGACCGGCAGGTCCAGGTCCATATCTAGCTTGCACAGGTAGTCGAAGTCCTCCAGGCGTACTGTTTCCAGGCCGGCGTAGAAGGCCTCGATGACGCCCGGCCCCACTTGACGCCGGCCGCGATCGGTGCGCCGCACTACGCGCAGGTAGGGCAGTCGGCGGGCGTACTCCTCGAGGATGGCTGGGGTTCCGTCGGTCGATCCGTCGTCTACGACCACCCAGAGCGCTGGCCGGACCGACTGCGCTGCCACGCTGTGGAGCGTGCGACGGAGGTGTTCGGCCTCGTCCCGGCAAGGCGAGATTAGCAGGTAGCGCCCCGAGGGGTTCACGTGAAGAAGCTCATTGGGGGAGGTCGCCGCAGAAGCCGTATCTCCAACCCGGATATCGCAGAGCGGCCCAACGGCGCGGATCACTAATGGAAGAGCGTTCCAGAGATCATCTGGTGGCTGGCAAGCCGCTCTGGCGGGCTAACCGACCGGACAAAAGCGTCACAAGGTGAGGAGCGCCAGCACCAGAGGCGAGGCTGCCGCACAAATTTGCGAGGAAGACGCGTGCGTACAGATGATAGCTTTGCCGAACAGGTCCACTTCCCCCGCTTCCCGAGCAAGCGCGATAAGGGGGTAATCCTCCCCTTCGCCCATCTCCACACGACCAACAAAGAATGGATCAGGATCACTTCTATACTGAACAAGCCGTCCAGCCCGGAAAACTGACCACGCCTAGCGGTGGACCCGATACTCAGGACCGTGGGGGTGCGCTCGTTAGGTGAAGGCCGCTCCAAGTCCATTCCGTTTAAGGCAGCGCGTGGGCCTAGGTGTCTTGCCGGGCGGCTTCTCAGTCGCGTTCCCAATGCAGCCCCTTACTCAGGTCACCTATAATGAAGCAATTGCTGCGTCCCAACACATAGCATGCAAGAGAGGAGGCCGTCCAGCTCGCGGCGTCCACTAGCGTGGTCATAGCATTTGCGGCGGCGTGATGTCGATGTGAATGAGGGCTACCTCCACCCATTGCGCTGAGCTTCATGCGTTGCTCAAGTACCTGCCGACGGCGCGGTAGTGATAGCCGTTGAGATAACCATACTGCTGCTTGAGATCGACCTTATTGAGGACGATGCCGGCGACGCGATGCGCCTCTGGCCGCAAAATTTTGAAAGCCTCGGAGATGCTGGCACGCGGTGTTCGACCCCACTCGACGATCACCAAAACCTTGTCTGCGACGGTCGCGAGGGCGAGCGCATCGACGACAGGGAGCAAAGGCGATGTGTCCATCACGACATAGTCAAACTCGCTCCGCAACTCGGCGACGAGGTCCCGCATCCGCTGAGACATCAGTAAATCGGCGGCATTGGGCACCATGGATCCGGCGGGGACCACATAAGTCTTCGTTGCCGGGTCTTCGGTGATTACATCCATAAGCTCGGCTGTGTCGCGGAGTAATTCCGATAGGCCCTGCTGCCCCTCCTTTCGGAATGCCTCGGAGGTCGACTGCTGGCGCAAGTCGCAGTCGAGCAATACGGTTCGCTTGCCTGAGCTGGCGCTGGAAGCTGCGAGCAACATCGCTGCGGTCGACTTGCCTTCGCCGGGTAGTGCTGAGGTAATTAAAATAACTTTCGGATTTGCGCTCGAAAGCTCGAGGCTGATCCTCATTGTATGCACGGACTCGCTGAAATGCGAGATAGGCTCATCGACCATTTTGCGTAACAGTCGGTCAAAGGAAATCCCGCGGGGTTTCCGATGCTGCACTAAGGGAATAATGCCCATGACCGGCCGACCGCAGGATTGCTCGATTTCCATTGAAGTCTTGATACCGGGGCGAAAATATTCCAGCAGGAAGGCTAGCAGAAAACCGCCGCCTAAACCCAATACCCCACCAAGCGCGTACAGTTTGATATGTGATGAGGTCGGCGACCTGGGAAGCGTGGCCGGTGAAATAATCCGCGCACTTGCATCCGGCAGCGTGCGCCGCTCCGAAATATCGTTGTACTGAGAGAGATAACTCTGATAAAGGTTCCGGTCGGTATCGGCGAGGTGTCGGAGTTCTTGCAACTTCTGGTATGCTCCCAAATTACGCCCGGCCGTGAGCCGCTGCAGATCCGCCTCCAGCTCTTGCACCCGCCGCACAGCTATATCGAACGAATTCCTCATATTGCCGAGGACGCGCTCCACCTCGGCGTTTATCTGCGTGTTAATAACGGCCAGCTCCGCTCGGAGGGCGATGACCTCAACGTGACGTTCGCCGACCTTATTTTGCAGGTCCGTCACGCGCCAACTCAATTGCACCTGTTTTTGGCGAAGTTGTGAGAGCGTCTCGGAAGAAACCAACTCTGGAATGCTCTGGATATCGCTCGGTGTCGTGGTCAGACCCTGGATATCGCCAGTTCTCTCGGTCACTTGGTGCGCCTGCTCCAGGCGAGCCCGTTTCTCGGCGACTTCGGAGCGGGCCGCCATGATATGGTTATTAAGCGCGCTAATCTGCTGCTCTCTTATATCGTTATATTCGCTGTCACGGATGTCGCTCTCAGCCTTCAATTTTTCTATTGAAGCCTCCGTCTCCAATACGCGAGATTGCAAAATGTCAACACGGTCCTTCAGCCAGGCAGCCACCTGCTTCAGCGCATCTTGCCGCGCTTCCCGCTGGCCCGCCAAGTAGTCGTTGGCGATGGTTGCCGCTAGGCGCTGCGCCCTGATCGGGTTCTGCGATGTAGTAGAAACGGATATGATATAAGACTGCTGCGAGACATCCAGTTTCTCAATCAGCGCATCCGCTGCTTGGTCCAGCTTTTCGGCCTTCTCCTCTTCCGTGCCGCCGATATATTGGGCACTGTTATTATCGGCGCGGCCGAGGCGGGGAAAACCAAGCCGTTCCGCCAAATCCGCGAGCAGATTGCGGGATTGGAACTCCGGGTCCGTGTCGAGGCCAAGTTCTTTGGCGACGCGCAACGCGACCGATTTCGACTTGATGACCTGGATTTCGGTGTTCATCGCGTCGTTGCCGAGGGCGTCGACAAAGGGGGAGATCGGCTTCTGAACTGCGGCGTCGATCTGTCGTTGTGGATCGAAGACAAGTATCCCGACCGTTGATTTATAAGCTAATGGCTTGAGCTTCAGCACGCCGTACGTCGCAGTGCACACGGACAGCGTTATAGCGGTTATCAGCTTCCAACGTCGCAGTGCACCGGCGAGGATAGCAAAGAGGTCTATCGACGGCGCCGGTGCCCCGCCCATATCTTCAAAGTACTCGATTGGCGCGGCCGCAACTTGCTCCTGCAATGGCTTGAAGGCTCCTCGCCCTATTGGCCGCCACCTTGAGCTTTGGACCGGGATGCCGACAGGCGCGGACGCCGAACATAAATCACAAAGAAGTTAATTAAACCTGAACACAGCTACCTTGTCCCGCCTGGCAAAAAAACGGCACCGCCACGCCAGCCGGGGAGACTGACGTTTCTAAATGGACCCATGACATTTGGAGGTCGGACCTGCAAACCAGCACCCATTTAACGGCACTATGGTAAAGAAATAGCATGCAACTACCGATAATGAATCTGAGATTAATGATTCAAATACGAGGAGGTCTACCTCAATGCCTATGCGAGTGTGGCCGAGGCCAAGGCCGGTATCGGCGCCTGGCTCGATTTCTACAATGAGGAGCGCCGGCACCAGAGCCTCGGCTACCCGCCACGCCGCGACAAATTTACCAGGAAGGCCCGGGGATATGTGGATGATCGGCTTTGCCGACCGGCTCTGCTTCCACCGCCTCCCGAGCGAGCTCGGAAAGCGGGAAATGCTCGCCTTCGCCACATACCCATAGGCGCCACAGCCAACAAAGGCTTTGATGTTGATGAAGTGAACAGTAAAATCGTTAAATCAGCCGTCGCCCTCACCGCGATCGGAGCCGAAATCGAAATCGGCCGGGCTACACCTTAAAGGGCGGCTCCGGCTGTCTCACGATCGGATCCACCTCAGGTTAAGCGAATCTTTAGGAAAGTTTTCTTTAAGTTGCACCTCACTCCGGCCAGTGGCAAAGCGGCGCAAGGGATCGCCGCCCCTCGTGACCGAGGGTGATCTTCGATAATATTAACTGCAGAAGCTGCCTGCTCTTGCGTATATCGCTATATCGCTCGGTTGTCGAGCCGCTTGCCGGAACCAACATCGTCATCACAAACCGCGGCCCCGAATGGCGCCGTCTCGGGTGGCGGCTCGCATCACGTCTCCGCGTGTCAACACGCAGGTGATATAGCACTTTCGTTCAGTAAATTGATGAGGTCGCGTATGATCTTCAGGTGGTGGAGGTACGTCCCGATCGTGGTCATGCTCGCATTGGCCGCGTTTGCGGTCATTACTGTTCGCGCTGTTCGGGAACCGGTTCTGCGAGCCGCAGGATGGGCGCTTGTCGTAAACGAACCGGTCGCGCCCGCCGACATCATCGTCTTGTCGCTCGATTCCGATGGCGCAGGAACGCTTGAAGCGGCGGACCTCGTCCAAAGCGGCATCTCAAAGCGAGTTGCGGTCTTTATCGACACTGCGGGTGCGGCAGGCCATGAGTTCATCCGCCGGGGGCTCCCCTTTGAGGATGCAGCGGCAAGGGAGTTTCGCGAATTGACGTCGCTTGGTGTGACGGATGTCGTCCAAATATCCAGAGTCGACGGAAGCGAAAGTGAAGGTCGGGTGCTTCCAACATGGTGCGACGAGCATCAGCTCCGATCCATTGTGGTCGTGGCCACTAAGGATCACTCGCGACGATTGCGGCGGGTGCTCGACCGAGCCATGAAAGGCCATCCGACACGTATCATGGTTCAACCCGCGCGGTACTCAAGTTTTGACCCCGACAGATGGTGGGAAACTCGTGGCGGCGTCCGCACAGAAATCGTCGAGCTCCAGAAACTCTTGCTCGACCTCGCGCTGCACCCAATCTCATTTTGAAATCGAGCCTTTCTTAGGGGTCACGGCCGGCCTTTAGAAGTGGACCCCGAAAATAAGACTAGGGGCGAAGGTGGAGTCTGCTCCAGGATAGCGAGGAGGAGCAGACCGATGAGCAAGAAGACAAAGCGGCGATTTGAGCGGTGGACCCAAGTCTCGGGACCATGAGCGTGCGTTCGTAAGGTGAAGGGCGCTCACTTTCCTGGCCAAATTTAAATCACAGCTTGCAGTTGTTGGCCCGTGGACGCGAGGCCGCCTTTCGGTGTGCCTGGACAGATGGCCGACCGGCGTTAACCAAAGGTTTACCAATGCCCGGTGAAGATGATCCGTCGAGGGAAGTCCGGCCGGACCATGCCGTCGACATTTTCCGTGGAAATTATCTCCAAGTCGATCGAATTTAGTTCTCCTATGTGTTGCGCGTCACAGTGACCTGGGAGAACTCATTCAAGACGCAGCATTTGGTCGCCGCCGTCACCGAAAGATATCTAGCCACCCAGCGGGAAGCGCGGCAGGAGGCGCTGCAACGGGTCGCGGCTTGCCTCAGGGAACAGATCGAAGATTTGCAATCCCGTGGCTTGGAGATCGAAGGATCGATCGGAAAGCTTAAAGCCAAAAGCGGGCTGAGCGACACGACGGCGCATCAGAACATCACGGATCAACAGATCTCGGAACTCAACATAAATTGATGGCGGCCACGGGCTGACGTCGCCAATAGCCAAGCTAGCTAGTGTTCAAATCCAATCAGATGATTTCACTCGGTCCGCGTGAGGCCGAGGTAGGCCGCGCTGTCGAGAGGGTCAGCGGTTAATCATTTGTTTGATCCTGAGCATTAGAACGCACATCATCTCTTTATCGCTCGTACCTACCCAACATTCTAATTGTTTGGGAACATGACCTCCGAACAGATCAAGAGCTCTTGTGATAACGCAGTCTCAGCCGGTGCTCGTTTCGAACGCCACCGAGTAATGTTTAAGGTACTGACAAGACTGCCGCCAACTCTCTGGGTTACTGCGGAAACGATATTCGCACAACTGTTCTGGGTCCTCATTTTCACGGTTCAGGCGCTGATATTGGGACCGCACGCCTTCGGCCTGATCGGGATGGTCATGATCTTCCTTGGCTTCTGGGAGTCGGTGCCAGGTGTTGCGATCACCGATGCGTTGATCTCCATCCGCAGTATCGATAATTTACATCTCAGCACAGCCACGACTACCTGCGCGCTCTTGTGTTTGGTGTTGGGCGCAGCCGTCGCTGGATTAGCCAAGCCACTCGCGACAGCGCTCGGCCACGCCGAACTCGCTGCCCTGATGCGCGCGATGGCAGTGTTGCCGCTCGTGCACGCCTTTTCCCTCGCACCCATTGCGGCTGCCCAGCGGGAGCTGCGATTTCGGTCAACAGCGATCCGTACGATCGTGAGCCTCTTCGCAGGCGGCGTTGTAGGGGTGACCTTAACTTTTGCTGGCGTCGGGGTTTGGGCGCTCGTTTGGCAGGCGATCGTCCAGCGATGCGTCGCTGCCGTCGCCCTTTGGTTCGCGGTGCCGATCTCCCTCAGCTTCGCCATCTCTCCGCGGCATCTTCGTGAGGTCGTCGGCTTTGCATGGCCGGTCATGCTCGCGCGAGGGATGAGTTGGGTATCAAGTCAACTCCCGCGCCTCATCCTTGGCCTCTATTTGGGCCCGACAGAATTGGGGCTCTTCAGCCTTGCCACTCGTCTCAGCGATATCGTAGCCCAAGTCGCGATCCTACCCCGATGGTTGGTGGCGCGGGTCGACTTGCGTCGATTTGCGACCGATCCAGAGGCTCTTAGAAAAGCGGTTCGTCGAGTTTTTCTGCAGATCAGCGTATTGAGCTTCCCCCTGAGCGTCGGCGGGGCAGCGGTGATACCCACCCTCTTCCATACGTGGCTCGATCCGCGTTGGTTTGAGGCCACCAGGCCGTCCCAGCTGATGCTGTTGACCGGAATGCCACTTGTGACCTTTTATGTTACCACCGCTGCACTGCTCGCCCTTAACCGCCAGAGGTCGGAAGCATACATCGCTGTCGCCCAGAGCGTCGCCATCGTGATCGCCGTGGCCGTAGCGGCGCCCTTCGGCCTTGCCGCTACTTCCGCGGCAATCGGCGCAGCATGCCTGGCGACACTTCCGCTGGGGGTAGTAATATTGCGCCGACAGTCCCGCTTGGCACTCCGCGACATCCTACTACCGCAAGCCCCGGCTTTCCTCGCTGCCGGTGCGATGGGAATAGTGGTATCGCTCTCGAGGGCACCGCTTGAGGCTGCTTTTAGCAGTGTGACGGCACTGGGCATCATGATTTGCGCCGGCACCATCTTTTACGCGGTTTTGCTGGCCATCATGACGCCGGAGCCCGGCAGGGTAGGGAAACAGCTGTTTCATCAAATAATCGGGGAAGTAATTCTTTCGCTTAAGATCAGACGATTTCTGCGACCGTTTGGGATCGAACGGCTGCTGTATTATTATCACCACCGTATGGTTGCGCGGTCGACAGAACGATGCCGACAGAGCGTTGAGACAGCGAAATTGCTCTCTCAGATTCGCGACATGAACCTGGTGTTTTCGGTCACAGCAGGCCGCAGCGGCACAATGTTCGTGCACAAATTATTTGCAAATTTGCCGAACGTTATCAGCGAGCATGAAGCAATACCCTCATTCCACTCATGTCTTCGCAAGATTCAATCTGATCCTTCTGTTGCCAAGGAGTTCCTCCTAAAGTATAAGTTGCCCCATATTGTCAATCTTTGCACGCCGAATTATGTGGAGCTCAGCCACGTTTTCTGCAAGGGGTTTCTGGAGCCGCTGCTCGAGTTCGGGATTACGCCCAACCTGATATTGTTGAGGCGGGATCCCCGTCTCATCGCGTTGAGCTATCTCCGGCGGTATACGATCCCAGAGAGAACATTTTATGGCATCGAATTCCTCCTCAGTCCCCGCTGCGCGCGGGCGCGGGCGCTTCCGTTACCGCTGTGGCGACGAAGGACAGACTATCAGCTCATTTTTTGGTATGTGCTCGAGATCGAACGCCGCCAGCGAGAATACTCTCAGCTGGTGCGGGATCGCGGTGGCGTCGTTTCCGATGTCTTCGCCTCGGAACTAAGAAGCTTTACCTGCTTCTTGGAGCTCGGCCGAGCGATGGGACTGATCACCCCGACCGCCGATAGCGGGGCTTTGGCCCATCACCACGCCGCCGTCGCCAGCATCTCTTGGAACGCAAACAATGCTCCACTATGGCCCGGCAATGGGATCAATCTCGATCGCGAGGAGGAGGAGGTTTGGCAACTGGTGTCAGCGTCCGATCCGCAGTTGCGCTCTTCGGTGGAAGCGCGATATCGTAGCCTAGATTGCCCTTTCGGAACCATTGGCTGATAGAATCGAGGCTCTCGGGGGATTATCCCAGTAAGCCGGATATAGTCATCGTAAGCGATTTGTCTTTCGCGTTGCGCTGTTTCTGTAGCTACAATGCCGGCCATGATCTCGAAGCCCGCTGTGCCCAGCGCCGCTCCGTCGCCGTCGGTCGACACCGAACCCTTGACGACGCAATAACTGTGATGTCGGCGATCGCCAGCCATTGAGATGGCCGATGGATCTGCATTCCCTCTACATTCAATGAGACGATTATGGAAGATCACAGGCCGCCCCCGAGACGGGCGCGATGCGGCAGGCGACGGTGCGGAGCATCATGGCCGAAGCGCTGCTCGATCATTGGGGCGCGGCGTGGGAGCTCCGCGAAGCATGCGGCTTTGCAGCTTTCCCGCTTTCCCGACGCGGCGATCTATAGCGGGTCAGGGGACATTAACGATGCGGAAAACTGGAACTGTTCTGAGAATCAGGAGCTTCTGCAAATCGGCCCAAACGGACGCGAGGCCAGTCTGGACAGAGAAGAGTATCGTTAGAAGGCTCTACAGCATCGCGCCAGTTTTCGTTACGATTCTACGCGCGATATGCGGGGCAATCCGGGTAAGCATCCACTTCAGCACCAACTGCGGTGTTATCTGGTATTTCATTGCTGCTGACACGGACCGTCGCGCTTTGTCGAATTCTTTATTCTCGAGATGCCAGTTGGTCCAGCTGCTATGCACGCTTCGTAGATTTTGAATGATCGTTCTGCGCAGGTCCGTAGGGGACTTTACGTTCAAGTTCAGCCATTTCTCATACATATATTGTCGCCCGCGGAGGCGGAAGTCCACGCGATCCCAGCTGCGCGGTGCCACCCCTGGGTCGATAATCGTGCTCGTCCGATCGATTATGACCAATGGCTTATTTACGTAACAATGGGGTGTGATGAGAGATAAACGAAAAGCGAAATCGTAATCCTCTCCGAAGAGCAAATCGGAGTCGAAGCCATTAACTTTCCGCGCGAGGTTATTGCGCGCAAGCAGCGTTTGAATCCAATAGCCGCCAAACCCCTTCGATAATCGCGAGACTAAATCGGCTATGCGACCGATCGGCTCCTCGAAGCGCCATCCCACCTGCTGGAACGCGCTAATATCGAGCCCTTGGCTATCGACCAGACGCGCATCGGTGAAGCACGCTCCGCATTCCCCTGCGAATCCTTCGATCGCGCGAACCTGCGACTCGAGCTTTTCAGGCAACCAAGTATCGTCGGAGTCCAGAAAGGCGATCCAATTTCCAGCTGCCTCCGCAATACCTCGATTGCGGGCCGCGCTCGGACCTTGGTTAGATTGATAAAAATACCGAATGTGTGGACGGGGATTTGTTCCGGCGGTGGTGTTTTTGATCATCCCCTTGACGGTATCGGCGGTACCGTCAGTCGATCCGTCATCCACCACGAGAATTTCAAGGGGCGCATATGTCTGTGCTAGAACGCTCTTTATCGCGGTCACAAGCGGACGCGCGCGGTTGTAGGTGGGAATCACCACTGAGATCACAAGCACAATCTGGTCTGTCGCCAACTTTTCACCTGCAGGGCTCAGATTCTCACCATTTTATATAGAGCCATGATGAGGCAGCAAAACTCACGAACATGGCTCACTGTAGAAAGAAATATTGGAAGACCCACATACACAGAACTGTCAAAAAAAACACGGGAAGCACCCCTGCCGCCGACCAGCCAGCGCCTACTATGAGTGCCGCGCAAAATGCGGGCAGTTGTAGAGTAAGTGCAATGTAATGCCTCGGTTTATACAACAGGAGGCGCTTACAATCGATCAAAGTGCACTGTCCGCTTCGAAATATTCTCTGTGAATTCGGTTTGCGTCGTGTCCTCAGATGGGTGGCTGCCTGCATAGCCATAACACTTACATTTTGTGCGTGGGCGCAGTCGCCGAATTGCGGATGTTTGGCCGCCCACTCCAAAATATGAGCGCGGCGCCACAAAACGATCGTCTCCCGTGGGTGGAAGTTGCCCGATGTATAGAGTTGCCGGCGCTTTTTGCTGCCAATCAAGAAGCCCGCGTCGACCAGCGCTGGCCCGGCATCTACGATGTAGGCGTTTTGTTCGATAAAAAACTCGCGAACCCAAGCAAGATGAGGGAAGCTTTCGCCCACGGCGGCTGAGTATAACCAAGACGAAGCAATCATACCCTTTACACGATCGTCGCGCTCGATGGATTTCGCGATACGCCAAAGGGCTTGTTCCTGTTCCCCTTTGAAAATAAACAACGGGTTTTTGCGCCAGTAATTGATGTGGGGCATGACCACAGGCCCGAAACCGCCGATACCTGCGCTTATTTCTCTAATGAGGCCCGGCAGCTCGATCGGATGGACCTTCAGGAGCCAAGCCCTCGGCATTTTCGTGATGTCGAAACTGAGTTGTCCCGCATGGTACCGTCGGAGAGTTACTATTTGGGCCAATTCGGCGAACGCGTCGCTCTCGAGCGCGAAGCGAGCGTCTGAGCCGTCCACTGATGAGGCCACTTGACGGCAAGTGGAGCAAAATTGTCTGTGTACGCTGTGATCCACCGGCAGGGATGGAAGGCAAGGCAGAGCGGCAAGGTACGCCTTTAGAACAACAAAACGCTCAAGTGCATTCGCCGTTTGGAGCCCGAGCCGGGTTGCTTCCGCTTTCAGCCGGCGCAGAGTAAGCAGACTTTTTTGATCACATGTAATCCCGGAAAGAAGATTAAAGCAGCCCTCAGCATCTCTTGGCAGAGAAACGAGGCGATCGGCGTAGTCGGCGTAGTCGGAGCTGATCGCGTGCCGGCAGGCTGTCTCAGCCGCGTGAATTTCCTTTTTTGACGAGACCTCTCGTAAGACAACGCCTTCGGTCATGGCTTACTTTCAAGAACGAACGAGTCCCTGAGGGTGCGTGCTGCTACAACCCGTTTGCGCTCAAAATCCTCGATGATGTGCTCGACCTGTCGTGGCTCGCGGCCAAGCGCGCCGGCGATTGCCGCGGGCGTAAGGCCGTTGGACATGGCATACAGCACGAGATCGGCATCACCATATGAGAGGGCGAAATAGAACTCCTCCTGGGTCTGCGGCAGACTGTAGGTGTCGGTGCTGGGGGCCTGAATACGAATTTCTTTGGGCACCCCCAAATATTCCGCGAGGGCGTAAACCTGGGTCTTGTAAAGGTGGGCGATGGGTTTGAGGTCCGCCAAGCCATCCCCGCCGCGCACAAAGAAGCCCAGCGCGTACTCCAATCGGTTGGGCGTGCCGAGCACGGCATAGTTAAGACGCTCCGCGTGATAATATTCGACACCTTTGCGGATACGTTGCTTGAAATTGGTTGCGGCGACGACCTGTAAATAGACCTCAGAGGAGAGACGCCGCTCGAACCTTTCACCGCTCGGACTTTGTATGACGATGTTGAAGTACGGGGTCCACGAATTGCCGCTGGTGATTAAGATCTTCTGTCTCCAACCCGCCCCGTAATCGGGAAAAAGAGACTGAATCGCCTCATCACGCCGGCGGTAGCAACCGATGGCTTCGAGCGACGACGAGATGTCCTCGACGACATATCGGATGCGCAAATTCTCGCAGAGGCGGCGCGCTCGCGCTCCGGCTTCCTCGGAAGACTCCCGTTCGGGCATCAGCAGCCCTAGAACCCGTTCCGGTCCGACGGCTCTTGCCGCGAGATGAGCACAGACAGCGGAATCGACGCCGCCGCTAATACCCAGCACGCAGCCGCGGCGGTTGAGCTTGCGTAGCGTCGCGTGCAAGAAGTTCTCGATCCGCTTCGCCGCCGCCGTACAGTCTATCGTCAGCGCGAGAGGGCCCAGCAACGGGCTTGCGATCGCTGCAGACCAGTCAGCCATTTTAGTGACGCGAATGTAAAGTTGCGGTGGCGGGTACAAGCTCCGGCGCTGTGCGCGCCATGTTCGTCCGATCGACGAAAACATGGCATCGCGATGCCGCCAGCTTCTCTCGGGCTTTTCGCGCTCGCTCGGGAAATTCCCGGTTAAAGCTTTCACTCAGCAAGCGTAGGGTGAGAACTCCCATCAAGCCCATTTCCTCCCGTTCGCCTGGAACATTTCCGTCAAGTCCGCGCGTTCTTTCCAGCAACCGCGTTACCGCAGGGACGTCAAAATACCCATGCTCACTCAAATCTTCGGGCGACAACATTTCGTAGATTGTCTCTGCTTCAGGGCCAAATAGAGCCAAGCCGATCGGAGCTCGAAAGGGCTGTTTGCGGCGGTTCGATATCTCATCCGGCAAATACCTCCGCGCGACACGCCGAAGCGCGACTTTGTCACGCGTGCCGATCAACTTGTCACGCTTGCCCAGGTTGAAACAGAAATCCGCTACCTCAGGATCGAGAAACGGGTAACGCGCCTCGACCCCATGGGCCATCGCCACCCGATCTCCCTGGCAAGACAACAGATAGGAGGACATGAACGCGTCGATCTCGATATACTGAGCTCGTGTGAGAGGGTCCCAATCGCGCCACTCGGTTGGCATATTGCCGGCCATTTCTGAAAGCATGGCTTCGAGAGGCAGACTTTCGCGGATAGCAGGCGCCAGGAGACGCAAAGTCCAAGCCGTGTTCTGCCAACGAATCAAATGCGAATAGAAAGGTTGCCCGGTATCAAGCAGCCCGCGCCGAAAAAAGCTTTGCCACAGTGCAGTACGGCGCGCATCTTCGCTGCCCACATAATGATGTATCCGCTGAAGGAGGGCCGGGCGCAGATGCGAATCCGGCTGGCGCGCCCAAAATCGGCGGATCTGATCCTCCTTGAAGATTGTGTAGCCGCAGAGCAGCTCGTCAGCGCCTTCGCCGCTCAATACGGTCTTGATATTCGCAGCCGCTACCGCATCGGATAGCAGAAATAACGGCACCGGCGACGTTCTGAGGAGCGGGGTCTCGCAATGCCACACCGTCTCGGCCAACCCCTTCCGGATGTCATCCGCTCGGCAGTAAATCTCATGATGATTGGTCCCGAGATGCTTGATCACAAGGCGCTGCTCTTCGGTTTCGTCGAAGCGCGAGTCCTCAAACCGGATGCCGAATGTCTCGATTTTTCCCGATGCCGCGACCGCAAAGCTGCTGATGACCGAAGAATCGAGCCCGCCGCTGACATAAGCTCCGACCGGCACATCGGCGCGCAGCCTCAAGGCCACCGAATGCTTCAGATGGGTTTCCAGAGCGTCAGCCGCCTGCGTATCGTGACATGGCAGTGGGGCAGGCTTGGGTTGCCAATAACGTTGTTCGGTCCCGCGCAGCTGGTTGTCGAAACACAAGGCGGTCGCTGGGGGAACTTGGCGAATTCCCGCGAACGCACTGCGCGGCGCCATCGCCGACCAGTTTATGAAAATCTGGTTCAGTCCCTCCCGGTCGAACCGTGGCGTTATCCGGCCGCTGGCAAAGAGAGCCTTTGCTTCGGAAGCGAACAGAAGATATCCCGACACGCATGCGTAATAGAGAGGCAAAATGCCGAAGCGATCGCGAACCAGCCATAGTTTGTGCAATCGCGAATCCCACAGCGCGAACGCGAACTGGCCGTTTAGCATCTCCCATGCACGGGGACCAAAACGCTCGTAGCAGTGGACAATCACCTCGCTGTCGCCGTTGTTCGAAAACTGGTGACCGAGGGACGCAAGCTGCCGCCGCAATTCAATGAAATTAAAAATTTCGCCATTGAAGGTGAGCCAAAGCGTACCGTCCCGGTTGCATAGCGGCTGGGCTCCGCCGAAGAGATCAATTATGCTGAGCCGGGAATGCGCGAGGCCAACCCACTGGTCACGATAAAGACCATAGCCGTCCGGACCGCGATGTGACAGCATCGCAATCATCTGTCGCAATTCCCCGAAATTGACGGGCACTCCCCCAGTGGCCGTCATTACGCCTGCAATGCCGCACATGCGTCGACTCCGGTCTATTCTGCTGCCCTAAGGCTGCTTCGCAGCGCGGCTGTCATGATCTTCCCCGACTCGGTCTTGGGGAGACTGGTGCACAATTCGAAGAACCTGGGAACCAAGAGCGGCTCAAGGCGACGCAAACATTGCTGGCGAAGCATCGGCTCCGAGATCACATGTCCTTCTCGCGGCACGACATAGGCCTTGATGGCCATTCCGTCAGTGGAATCCGGCATCCCAACGACGGCAACTTCGGCAACGGCTTCCAGCTCGTAGAGACAGGCCTCGACTTCCCGGGGACTAACCTTCTCGCCGCGGCACTTGAACACGTCGTCTCGGCGACCGACGAAATAAAGATCTCCCTCCTCATCTTTCCAGAACAGGTCTCCGGTAAACAGGATCTTTTCCCCGGGAATGTCTCCATCGCGCAACGTGCTGGTAGTTTCATTGGGTCGTCGCCAATAACCACGCATGACACTCGTGCCGCGGACGACCAGTTCGCCAATTTCCCGCGGACCGCAGCGCCGTCCTTGATCATCGAGGATGTAGGTTTCGGAATTCGGCATCGCGCGGCCAACCGATGTCAATTTGGCCTCGAGGCGCGAAGGATCGAGGAAGGAGACCCGGGTACATTCGGTGAGCCCATACATCGAAAAGATTGTCACCTGTGGGATCAGTTTTCGAAGGGCCAGGATGTGCGCCGCCGGGAAGGGAGCTGCGGTATTCGATAAGTATCGCAACGACGATAGTTCGAGCCCTTCGAATGGCGCGAATTGTAGGAGTTTGGCAAAAATTGTCGGCACGCCGGGAAGTCCGGTGACCCGATACTGGGCAATCCGGTTGAGCACGTCATACGGATAGGCGAACGACCGCTCGAGTACCACGGTAAAGCCGATCCGCGCCCCGGTAAGCACCTGGAACAGACCATAATCGAAGGATAATGGAAGGACGGAAAGGATCACATCGTCTGGCTGGTTGCGTAAATAAGTGGAAATCGACCAGACATTGTTATAGATATTTCGATGCGTCATCATCACGCCTTTGGGGCTGCCCGTCGAGCCCGACGTGTAGATGATCAGACACAGGTCTTGATCAATCAAGCCGGGATCGGCAGGCGGCCGACGCGGTCGTGCCAGAATTTCACTCAGACTAGCGCCGGTTGCCTCGATCTTGTCGCCAACCCAAATTGTGACGCCATCAAACGACACCCGCGTCGTCGCGTCCTCTACCCGTTGGCCGAAATCAGTGGAGGCGATGAGGGCCGCTGCTTCGGAATCAGCCAAGAGGAAACCAAGTTTATCGGCTTTGGTGCCAGGGCTGACGGGCACGAAGACGGCGCCAGCCTTAAGTGTCGCCCACAGCGCGATCACCATTTCGATAGAATTGTCGAGCATGGTGGCGACCCGATCGCCCCGTCGCACTCCGAGACCCTGGAGTCCCGAGGCGAGGCGGTCGCTTGCTTCGTCTATTTCTTGAAAACTGTGAGCCTGATTCGCGATAATGATGGCAGGTTTGCCAAGAGATTGGCGAGCAGAGTCGCGGAGATAATGGTGGACTAGCATGGTATCATCGATCAACGTGATTTTCGTACAATAAAAGCGGAGATATTGTCCAAGGAATTAAGGTTCTCTGGGATAATCTCTTCCTCGGCGATCACGACGTCAAAAGCCGACTCAAGGAAAGCAACCAACTCCATTACCCCTGTCGAATCTAGGATGCCGGTCTCCATTAATTGTGTTCCATCTTGCAGGTGATCACCTGCTCCCAACAAAAAGTTGTCGATAATATAAGTTCGAACCTGTAATCCAATCGCGGTTTCATCTACGGCTGATAGCAACTGAGAAGGGTTTGCATTATACGCAGAACTCATGTACGTCTCCAACAGGGTGAGGGCTTGACAACACCGGTTTACACAATTTGCAGCCGCAGATTTAACGAATGGTTTCAAATTGGGGGCGTTTTGTTCTCGATAAGAACCTGAGGCATACAACTAAGCTCCGAGCGCAATCATTGGCGTATCCATGACGACCTGTCATCTGACGCGGCGGCTGGTTGCGTTGATGTGCCATCCTCTTACTTGCTCGTAATCGAAGCACGGGCGGACTGCACGGCTGTGGATAGCCTCGATAGTCGGATTGGCTGGAGCCGAGACCACCCCGTAGCCATCTAGACCGATCCCGAGACCGCGACGGTAGATCCGCGTTCGTTTGACAGAGGCGCGGACGCAGGCGGCGTTTCTGTGCGTGGCGGCGGCAATCGAGCGCTGGGCCGGACAATCCGGATTGTAAGCGATGTTCCAACCCCCTGCGGAAAATTCCCGACATGAGAGCCTGTGCAAGCGAAGCGGCGCCCTCTGGCGCGGCGACCCGACTCTTCAGTAGGCGTTTTCACGCGACGCCAAGGCTCCGATGGTCTTCAGCACGATCTTCAGGTCCAGCCAGAGAGACCAGTGGTCGATATAGTAGATGTCGTGCGCAACCCGAGCACGAGCCTTTTCCAGTGTGTCGACCTCACCCCGCAAGCCGTTGACTTGCGCCCAGCCGGTGATTCCCGGTTTGACGCGATGGCGATGGCGATACTGCTCGACAGCGTCGTGATAAAGACGATTGCCGGCCTTCATCGCGATCGCGTGTGCGCGGGGCCCGACCAGCGACATATCGCCGTGCAGCACATTGATCAACTGCGGCAGCTCATCGAGGCTGAGCGAGCGCAACGCACGACCGACCCCAGTCACCCGCGGGTCATTTTGCACGGTGCGCTGCGCCCCGGATTGGTCGCCCCGGTCGAGGTACATCGTGCGGAATTTAAGTATCTTTATCACGTCGTTATTGAAACCAAAGCGCTCTTGAACGAAGAATACTGGTCCTCGACTATCAAGCTTGATTAACAACGCGATAATTGCCATCAAAGGACCGAGCAAGATCAACAGGAGAGCGCTTAAGACTTTGTCCTCGATGCACTTGGCGAATGCATGCCAATTCTTGAGTGGACGATCTGTAATCACGAGCATCGGCACGGCGCCAAGGTAGCTCGTGCCGCGCACCTGAAACTTTTCGGCGATCGGGTCGACGCTGAGACGCAGGTCGGTCGCGATTCCCTGCAGCTTCGAGAAAAGTGCCTTAAGCCGGTCCTCGGCATCGAGCGGCAGCGCGACGATCACTTCGTCTACCGGAACACGGCGCGCCAGTTGAACGAGGTCGTCGGTCGTGCCGAGTACATTCAGACCAAGAACGGAACCAGGAAGTCGCGACTTGCGGTCATCGAAGATGCCGCGAATAACGACGCTCTTGTCCTGCGACTTGCGGAGCTTCCCTATGATCCGCCGGCCCTCGTCCCCAGCCCCGACAATGACGACATTTCGGGCGAGGGAGCCGCCTCGTATCCAACCAGACACCGCGCGGTAGAAAATGCCGCGCACGGTCAGAAGCAGAGCTGGTGTTGCGATGAACCATGTAAGTGCCCAACCGCGTGAATAAGTCTCGGATGTCTTGCCGAGGAAAGCCACCAGCAGCAATATGGAAAGCGTCATGCTCCACATCGTAAGGGCGCGCGTGAGCTGCCAACGCAGCTTAAGCAGCTGCATCAACCGATAACCGCCAAAGCGCTCAAAGCCGACCACGAACAGCATTGCGGCAAAGAGCGTGGTCCAGATATAATATTCTGCTTCCGCCCCCCCTGCGGAGCGGCTCGAGAAATCAAAATACAAAGTGAAGGCGACCGCGGCGGCCGTTAACACCAGGCAGAAGTCGATTGCCGCTATTGCTGTGGCCAGAATCTCTGACGACAACCTTGCGCGACGTCCAAAGCTGGGTTGCCCATAGGCCTCTCCTGTAACAAAATCGTCAGAAAGTAGGGCGATCGACGAATCGGTCGCGGCGAATTGAGTTGAATGAGACGCAACCAGAAGTGTATCGGACGATGCACTGTGTGCCAACACACGCACGGAAAACAACCCCTCTTCAATGAGAATTACTGGGTAGCACTTCTAGATAGCAAAAGGAAAGTTTGACTTTGGTTCAATTAAGGCAAAAGAACGATCCAAACATTCTTAGAGAACTCTAGTAAACTTAACATAATACATTCACCACGAGCGACTACTTTGTGTCTGAAGTCCGGATCTCCTGTTTCTACATAATACAATTTTTCGACAAAGGCGAAACAATTGATAGTTAACTTCGGCGCCGTTTCGAATTTGACTCACGGACGCGGTTTATCTCACGGTGCTGCACCTGGCTGTTAATCTCGGGTTCCGACCGCCATGCCAATGACTGGCGCAGCCGGGTGCGCGTGCCTGGCGCCGAGGGACTCGATCTCGACCACGCCTATAAGGCGATGGCCTAACTCGGCGAGGTCGATGCCGCGGGCCGCAGCACCGCGCAGGCGGTCGAAGAGGTGCTCTATCGCCACCACCGGCCACAGCTCGGCACCGTTTCGATCGCTTTCATCGACACGACGTCATTGTGATTCGAGGGCTGCCGGCGGCGAGAACTTGGGCCAGTACGGGCATTCCAAAGACTACCGCGGGCATTTTGAAGCAGGTCATGCTTGGCATCGTGCTCGATTGGACCGACCGGCCGATTGCCTCCTTCCTGGTGCCCGCCAATACCGCCGACGTGACGCTGCTGTTGCCGGTGGTCAAGCGCCTGCGCGGCCTGTTCGTGCTGCGCCAACACCAAAATCGCTACTCTCCAGGTTGTGTTGCGCTAGCGCAATCTGTAGCCGTGGAGATGCCATCAAAGCCGCGAAGGCGCTGCTCGCCACCCGCCCGATTTTCCACAAGACCGACGCCGGGATCCGTGGCCACATCTGCTGGACCTTCCTCACCCTCGCTTGTGGGTGTGCGTCTATATGGTCAATAACGGCCATCACCTGGTTGCCGACCCTCTACAAGCAAGGGTTAGAGCTGCCGCTGCGGACCAGTCTCACCTCGGGCGTTGGAGACATCGCTTCGATCATCTGCGCCGTGTTGATCGATAAGGTCGGTCGCAAGCCCTGGTACTCGAAACGTTCCTCCGGACAATAGTCCCGACAGGCGCGGTGATATGATGTAGCAAGGTTGGCGGCACCCAAGCACGACAAGAGAGAATTAACGCACATCAATCATACCGGTTGAGTGTTCTCCTTTGCTCCATAGCTGGCCTTTAGCACGCGCTCTCCAGATCGACGGCCGCCAGGTGTGACTGGAAACGCGGTACGCGGGCGGGCGAATCCCGAGCGATGTCGAGAAATTGCCGGTGCCGATCTTTATCATCGGTGATAGAGGCGCGGACGCAGGCGGCGTTTCTGTGCGTGGCGGCGGCAATCGAGCGCTGGGCCGGGCAATCCGGATTGTAAGCGATGTTCCAACCCCCCTGCGGAAAATTCCCGACATGAGAGCCTGTGCAAGCGAAGCGGCGCCCTCTGGCGCGGCGACCCGACTCTTCAGTAGGCGTTTTCACGCGACGCCAAGGCTCCGATGGTCTTCAGCACAAGCTTTTCCTGAGCGCACCACTGCCCGCCCGAATTGTCCCGAGACCTTGATCGCGCAGCGCATTTCCGGCGTCACCCTGCTGGTATTTCGGTGACTTTGCCAGCGCCCATGACCATTTCAAGAAGACCATCGAGCTGTATAACCCGGCGCGTCATGGCGATTTTGCCAATCGGTTCGCGCAGGATCCGTGCGCCGCAGCGGAGATTTTCGACGCCCTCACATTGTGGGTGCTTGGTTGGATCGATGAGGCGTTGCGCCTTGCCGACCGCACCCTCGCCGACGCCAAGTCTGCGGCGCATGCTCCGACGACGAGTTATGCGCTCGCATACGCAGCGTTGCTTGCGCTTGTTCGGTACAACCCCAAAGCAGTCCCGACCTACAGCCAAGCGATGGCTGATATCGTATCCCGATACGATCTCCCCGCGCCTTTTTCCAGCATAACGGCATTTTTTCAGAGCTGGACAAGATGCTTGCGCGACGAGGGCGAGGCGGAGATGCGGAGGAGCATCGGCATTTACCGGGAGCAAGTTAGCGTTTGGCTCCTGGCCTCTTTCGAAGCGGCTCTGGCTGAAGCCGAAGCACGGGCCGGTGACACTGACGCCGGGCTCCAGCGCCTGGACGGCGCGCTAGCCGAGTTGGAGCGCACCGAAGAACGCTGGTACGAAGCGGAGATGCACCGCATCCGCTGCGAGATCCTGCTGAAGCGTGGCGGGGCCAATACCGCGGCGGCCGGGCAGTCATTGCAGACCGCGATCGCCATTGCGCAGTCGCAAAAGGCTCGCAGCTTCGAACTGCGCGCCGCGCTGTCTCTAGCGAAGCTTTACCGCGCGGCCACTCGCGATGCCGATGCCCACGCCGTGCTGGCGCCGGCAGTCGAGGGCTTCCCGCCGACCCAGCAATTCTCCGAACTCGCCGAGGCGCAAGCCCTTCTCGCGGCGCTGAGCCCTTAGAGCGTATTGGCGTCGATCAGAGCTGGCAGTTCTCGCCCTAAGGAGAAATGGAATAGAAATTTCGTCAGCCAGCGACAGGGTGGGCGACTGTGCGCCGTCTTTGGGCGTATTCGATTGCCTGTGCAGCGTACTGGCGCAGTGCGGGCACTCTACGCCCCCTGGCAGCGCAGCAGATGACGACGTGCCATGAACAGATTG
>Ga0306924_10000414_pt1 | contig 35425 bp, 38 predicted proteins | sample sta12Can44000111_FD_203756 | JGI IMG/M metagenome (GOLD analysis project Ga0306924, IMG submission 203756) | Lab enrichment of tropical soil microbial communities from Luquillo Experimental Forest, Puerto Rico - statanox.12C.anox.44.000.111 (v2)... | ecosystem: Environmental > Terrestrial >... | reverse complement strand
CAGGTGAGAGACTTCGCCGATGCTTGCGACGCGGCAGCTGAACTGCCTCACGCATGCCTAGGACTTGCATCGTCACCAAATGTGACGCTGATGGGGTCGCAAGTCCATGCAGGAGCCTTGCAATACGGCGCTCCTCGCGAGTCTCACTACGAAGAATGAGAGAAACTGGGAGGGCCCGGATTTCGTTTTGAGTCGGGGGGCCAACGAAGGAGCTAGTATGAACCCGAGTGAACAAAAACCCGGCCAGCAAACGCAAGGCGGCGGCCAGGGTGGCCAACAAGGTGGCGGCGGCCAGCAGAAGCCCGGCCAGCAAGGTGGTCAGCAGAATCCCAGGCAGGGCGGCCAGCAGCAAGGTGGCGGCGGCCAGCATAAACCCGGCCAACAGAGCCAGCAGCCCGGGCAAGGCGGCCAACAGGGCGGCCAGCAGAAGCCTGGCCAGCGCTAGTTGCTACGTCATCAGGATCCTTCTCCCCGGCTTCGAGCCGGGGATTTTTTTGATTTTTTTGCCAGGGGCGATCACAGACACCAAGCCGTCTTTAGTTTCGGTTTTGATTCGCGTTGGCTTTTCACTTCCACCGCTTCGCGTCCCAAGGCGTCGATCACCGCGAGTTGAGATGCGGAGAGCCCGTCCATGCGGACGGGCTCCCATCGTATCTTCAGTAGACGGGGAATGGCGGCGATGCGCTATCGTCCCATGTTGCTCCCGGATTGTCCGTTCATTTCGCCGGACTGCATGTTCACTCCGCCGCGAGGCTCTCCTCTCGCCCGGTTGGACGTCGCGCGTCCCACCGTTTCGCCGCTTCGAGCGGACGCGTTCGCCGCACTGGCCCGCGGGCGAGCTGTGGACGTCGATCGAACGTTCGATCCCGTCCTTAAGCTCGTGCCGCGTTCGCGTACGCCGCTACTTATGGCCTCATTACCGCCATATGCTCGCGCCGATCGGATTCCCGTTTTGCGAGCGAATGCCTTCGCGGTATCCGCGGCTGACCGTCACGCTCGAGCTGCTATACGTGTAGCCCGGCTCATAGGCGTAGCTCGACCCATACGAGTAGCCGGGCTCAGCTGCATACGGTCCTGCATAACCGTACCCGCCTGCATACGGTCCTGCATAGCCATACCCACCTGCATACGGTCGTGCATAGCCATACGCGCCGTACCCGGATGACGCCGCGGCACAGGGACACGCTGCGGGCGCTGAATATGCGTATGCCGCCGCCGGCGGCGCCGCGTAGTAGTCCGCCGCATAGGCGCCATAGACGGGGGCGCTATAGGCGGGGGCGCTATAGACGGGCGGTCCAAAGCCGATGTTCAACCCGACCGCGTTATCCTCCCAGTACTGCGCAGCAGCAGGCAGGGTCGTTGCCCCAACAAAACCTCCGACCAACGCGACTATTACAACTCCTCTTCGCATATTCACCTCCTTACAGGGGCGAGAAAGCATCGATCGGGACGCCCGACCGTGTAGCGCTCTGCCCCTCTCATTGCTGATTCACGCCTGAGGTCATCTCGTGGACAGAGCCCGACGGACGCGCACGGCGTGGTGCGGGACCATGCTCAAAGTTCCGCATCTCGCGGCGCAGCACGGCCCCCACGCCAATGCGTCAGGCGGGCTGAGGTTCCGCGAATAAAAAGAGCATCGCGACGCAGAAGAAGTTCGGCTTTATCGCTATACCGCTCAGCAGCCGTTACAATCGCACCGCACGGCTGTGAACCCGCATATGTTGGAACCGTCGGATCATGGACCCGGGATCATGGGTGGAACACGCTTCTCGCGCGAAGCCTGGGATCGCAACGTCGCCATCTACGAAACCATCCGCACGATGCCGTTCAACGCGCAGCTCGCATCGGGCTCGTTGAGCGAGGCGCAGTTCAAGAACTACATCACGCAGGACGCGCATTACCTCGTCGGCTTCGGCCGCGCCTTGACCCTTGCGGCAGCGAAGGCACCCGACCCGGATCGGATCGTGCAGTTCGCGAAAGCGGCCGAGGGCGCGCTCGTGGTCGAGCGCGCGTTGCACGGTTCCTTTTTCAAGCAGTACGGCATCACGCCGCAGGTGTTCGCGCAAACGCCGCTGTCGCCGGCGTGTCACCATTACGTCTCTTATCTTCTCGCCACGGCTTATGGCGAGCCTTACGAAGTGCTGCTCGCCGCCTTGCTGCCCTGCTTTTGGATCTACGCCGAGGTGGGAAGCGACATTCATGCCCGCGCCGCGTCTGCCAATCCGTATCAAGCCTGGATCGATACCTATGCCGGCGAGGAATTCCACGCCGCGGTACGCGCCATGATCGCGGCGACGGACGAAGCCGCCGCTGACATCGCTTCATCCCTGCGCGCGCGCATGCATGCGGCTTTCACGCGGGCCACCCAGCTCGAATGGGTGTTCTGGGATTCGGCGTTTCGGTTGGAGACCTGGCCGGTTTAGACTCAAGCGGCGAGTTGTCGATCACGCGCTGCCCCAGACCTGCCGCGCCACCTCGACGACCCGCGCAAGCTTCGCGCGTTCGATCTCCTCCGTCACCGTGACGTGCTCGGCGGCGCTGGTCGCAAAGCCGCATTGCGGGCTCAAGCCCAATTGCTCGAGCTTGATATGGCGGCTCGCCTCCTCGATCCGCCGCTTGAGCAAGTCGACGTTCTCCAATTCCGATGCTTTAGAGGCGACGAGGCCGAGCACCACGAACTTTCCCTCCGGCACCGCTCCTAGTGCCGTGAATGTGCCGGCGCGCGCAGTGTCGTATTCGAGAAAATAGTTGTCGACCTTCATCGCGTTGAACAGCGGCTCCGCAATCGGATCGTAACCCGTGTCCGCCTGCCAGCTCGGATCCTGGCTACGGCAAATGTGGATCCCGATCGTCATCTCCTCCGGCGCACTTGCAACAACCGCATTGATGACGCCGACATAGATGCGCAGCAGATCGCGCCAGTCGTCGCCGCGTTCCGCCAGCAGTTGCCGCACGCGCGCATCGCCGAGCTTGACCAGCGAGGTTTCGTCGATCTGCAGGTATCGGCAGCCGGCGTCCGCCAGCGAGCGCATTTCGCGCCTATAGGCCTCAACCAAGTCGGACCAGAAGGCGTCGAGGTCGGGATAAACATCGCGACTGATATTCGCCCGCCCCGCGCGGTAGTGAATGTAGCAGGGACCGGGAAGCGTGATCTTGGGCGTCCGCCTGGTCAGCGACTTGAGGAAGCGAAAATCGTCGCCGTTCTGCGGTCCCTTCCATGCGATGCGGCCAACGACTTTCGGAATGCGCCGCGCCTTCCGGTGGCCATGGCTTTGCGAACTGGTCCAGCCTTGCTCCTCGGTCATCTCGATCTTCACGCCGGAGATGCCGGCGCTGGTGAATGCGTCGGAATAGGTGCCGCGGCGGAACTCACCGTCGGTGACGACTTGCAGCCCGAGCTCCTCTTGCAGCTTGACCACGCGGGCGATGGCGGTATTCTCCACGGCCGCCAAACCCTCGCGATCGAGCTTGCCGGCTGCGTATTGCTCGCGCGCCCGCAGGAGTTCCGGCGGACGCACTAGGCTGTCGATATGTTCGGCTCGGAAGGGCGGAGGGTGGATCATTCCTGTGCGCCTCGTGACATGCGGGCTACTGCTGCAAGGTCATTATCGACAGCCCGACGCGTCGGCCCGGAAGGGTACGCGGCGGACTGTGTCCTCTCGCCTCATTTCGCATGCTCGAAGTGGTGATAATATCCTGCTGCGAATTGCCCGTCCTTCACACCCGGAGAAGGCGACATGAAAATTCATCGGCGGGATTTGTTGACGCTGTCGTTGTTGGCGCTGTCGGCCGCTATCCCAGGGCCCGCGCGCGCGGATGATTATCCGGCACGGCCGGTCAAGATCATCTCCGACTCGGCGCCGGGCAGCGCGGTCGACGTCACATTGCGCATGGTCGCCGATCGGCTGGGTCACATCTGGGGTCAACAGGTCTTGCCCATCAATCAACCGGGTGCGGGCGGCACCGTATCCGCCCGTGTCGCGGCGGAGGCTGCGCCCGATGGCTACACCTTATATATGCCCGCGCTGTCGGTGTTCCTGCCGTCGCCGGGCAAGGCGGCCAATACCGCGCTTGAGGTGCCGCGCGATTTTGCGCCCATCGGTTCGGTGACCGAGCAGCCGATGTTCATCGCGGCAGCACCCTCTCTCGGCGTCGCGACCTTGCCGGAACTGATTACGTTGGCAAAAAAACGGCCCGGCGAAATTTCCTATGCCGTCACGGGCGTGGGACGGCTCACCCACCTGACGGGCGAATTGCTGCAACTTCGCACTGGCATCAAATTGCTGATGGTTCCTTATTCCGGCGGCCCGAGCCACGCGCTCAACGACATCATGGGCGGCCGCATCCCGGTGATCATCGAAGGCTATTCCGGCCTCGCCGGAGCAATCCAGGGAGGCAATCTCAAAGCGCTAGCAGTGGCCTCGGCGAAGCGGCTCCCGGACTTCCCCAATCTTCCGACGGTGGCGGAAACGCTACCCGGCTTCCAGGCGATGGGCTGGCAAGGGCTGGTGGCGCCCCCCGGCACGCCCGAAGCGATTGTGCGCAAGGTCAGCGAGGACTTGCGCAAAGTGATGACCGACCCGACGCTTCAGGCACAGCTCGCCGGCCGCGGCAGCTACGCTGTTCCGATGTCCCCCGCCGAGGTCACCACCTTCATTCACGATCAGCAACAACAGTGGGCCCCGGTGCTGCAACAGCTCGCCGCCAAACAGTGACGATCCTGCGGCCGCGCCGTCTGCGGACGCCTGCAAGCTTGCATTGCATTAGGGAAGCTTTTTCCGGACACTTGCCGGCCCGCCGGGTCTAGCGGGACGCCCGACGCGGTCGCGAACGAGGCAAGGCATGGTGGCCGGAGACACAGCGATTGATGCGGCCATTGTCGCCGACGGCGCCAGCAAGTTTTTCCTCGATGGTGCCGTCGTTGCCTTCCATCAACTGTCGCTTGCGGTCAGGCGCAACGAGATCATGTGCGTCGTGGGCCCGTCGGGCTGCGGCAAGACCACGTTCTTGCGCTGCATTGCCGGTCTCACCGATCTCAGCAGCGGGACGCTTTTCGTTCAGCGCAAGCCGGTCGGGATGCGGCCGCCCGATGGCATCGCCATGGTGTTTCAGCACTTCGGCCTGCTGCCGTGGAAAACCGTCTACGACAACGCAGCCTTTGGGTTGGCGATGGCGCACGTGCCGCGCGCCGAGGTCAACGCGCGGGTCATGCACTATCTCGACTTGGTGGGCCTCACCGGCTTCGAACGCCATTATCCTTACCAGTTGTCGGGAGGAATGCAGCAGCGGGTCGGCTTGGTGCGCGCGCTGGCCATGAACCCGGCGATCCTCTTGATGGACGAGCCATTCGCGGCGCTCGACGCGCAGACGCGCGAGATCCTGCAGGAAGAACTCCTTGCCCTCATGGAGCGGCCCGACGAGCGCAAGACCATGGTGTTCATCACGCATTCGATCGATGAGGCGATCCTGTTGGGGGATCGCATCGCGGTGATGAGCGCACGCCCGGGGCGCGTCAAGGAAGTGCTCAGTATGCCGTTCGGCTGGCCGCGCAGCGCGGATGCGGTGCGGTCCGATCCCCGTTTCGCCGAGATCCGCGTGCACATCTGGCATCAGCTTCATGCCGCCAAGCCCAATCTGCGACGTTCGCGAGAGGTCGCATGACCGCCGTCGAACGAGCCCGCGGCGACCTAGCCGATGTCGTGCAGCCGGCGGATGTCTCGGGCGATCAGGCGCGCGCCGAGGGCGTGGCGGCCGCGCGCAGACATCGTCGCCACCTGATCGACTTGGCGATCCGCGTGGTGTCGCTTGCGATCGCGCTGGCGCTGTGGGAGGTCGCCGCGTGGAACGTCGATCCGGTGCTGTTCACCTCGCCGAGCAAGGTGGCGGTGGCGGCCTATCACATGGTGCTCAGCGGCGAGCTGTGGACCTATTTGTGGCCGAGCCTCGTCGTGCTCGCGATCGGGTTTGCCTTCGCGGTGGTGTTCGGGATCGGCATTGGGCTCCTGCTCGCGCGCTTCTGGGTGCTCGATGTCGCGCTCACGGTCTACATCACCTTTCTCTATTCCATTCCCTCCGTCGCGCTCGTTCCGCTCATCGTTCTATGGGCCGGCTTCGACACCACGGCAAAGGTGATCATCCTGTTCCTGTTCGCGTTCTTCCCGATGGTGATCAACACCTATCAGGGCGTCAAAAGCGTCGATCCAAAGCTCATCGAGGTCGGTCGCGCCTTCCGCTGCTCGGAGGGGCAGTTGTGGTGGAATATCGTGCTCCCGGCGTCGCTGCCGTTCATCGTGACGGGATTGCGGCTGGCGCTCGGGCGCGGCCTGATCGGCATGGTGCTTGCCGACCTCTATACCGCCATCTCCGGGATCGGCTATCTGATCGTGCGCACCGCGAGCACGTATCAGGTGGACAAGATGTTCGTGCCCATCGTGACGCTCGGGATCTTGGGCGTGACGCTCACGGCGCTGCTGCGGCTGGCCGAGAAATACGTGGCGCCCTGGACCGCAGCGTCGCAACAGGACTAAATCGCTGCGGCGGGGCGGCAAGAAGACGATGGGAACTTGAATGTCAGAAGCGTCTAGAACGATCTGTCGCGTAGCGTTGGCTCTGATCGCAGTCGCGGCCCTCGATGCGGCAGGGGGCGGCGCAGCCGCGCAAAGCTGCAGCGCGATGCGCAAGATCAATATTGGCGTTTCGGTGGCACCGCCCAATGTGGTGCACACCTCGCCGTACGTGGCCAAAGAGCTCGGTTTCTTTGCCAAGCGCTGCATCGAGCCCAACATCATCCAGTTCGAAGGCGGCCAATCGGCGACCTCAAATGCAGCGGCCGCGCAAGGCTCGGCCATCGTGAGCGTCAGCGACGTCGCGATCGGCCGCGGCATGAGGGTGCAGCAGTTCTGGGGTTTGGCGCCCCGCATGCCGCAGGCCTATGTGGTGTCGCCCGACGTGAAGACCACGGCTGATCTCAAGGGCAAGAAGCTCAGCGCGACCGGCGGCGGCGTCGGCGGCTTCAACTGGCGCATGGGCCGCGAGATCTTGCGCACCGCGGGGTTGACCGTCGATGACGCGCACTTCATTTCCGCCGCCACGGCCGGCCGCTTGCCGGGCCTCATCACCGGCCAGATCGATGGCGTTGCCCTGCATCCGGAGGACGTCTACCTCGCCAAGAAGATGAAGCCCGCGCTGAACGTCCTCGTTCAGCTTGCTGAGCTCATGCCGCAGTACATGTTCAACGCTTATGGCGCTTCGCTCGACTGGATCGCCCGCGATCGCCCGCTTCTACGCGACACGGCCGCCGCAATGATCGAGGCCAATCGCGCCATGTTCCGCGATAAGGCCAAAGTCGTGCCCATCATCGAAAAAGCGACCGACAAGCCCAGCGACGCGGTCGAATACGCCATCGACATGCTGACGAAGAATTGCGTCTGGTCGGTCAACACCGGCTTCGATCCCGCTCGCACCCAGTGGTCGATCGACAACAGCGCCGAGAACGGCGACATCGACAAGGACAAAAAGCCGACGGTCGAGCAGGTCGCCAATATTCAACTCGCCAAGGAGGCGGTCGAGGCCGCCGGCGGCCCCGTCACCATCGGCAACTGCAAGGATTGAAATGCCATGAACATCCAGACGCCGCGTCCGTCTACGCCAAGCGCATGGGAAGAGGTGCGCACGCGACTCGATCAGAACGGCCCATTCTCGAATATGTATGGCACGCCCTATTACCGCGACGCGATTTACGACCATTTCTCCAGGCAGGAATACCAGCGCCGCTACCGCGCGCTGCGTGAAAAAATGCGCGAGCACAAGCTCGACTGCGTGATTGTGCCGGGCGGCCCGAGTCATTGGAGCTTCGGCGGCGGCATGCAATGGCTCACCGGCCATTGGGAATGGCATGCGATTGCGTCCTATGTGGTCGTCCCGCTCGAGGACGAGCCGACCCTGATCTTCTCGATGGGCGGCACCCACGCCGAGGCCTGTCGGCGCGAATGCGCCAACGCCTTATCCGACGTGCGTCACAGCCGCGGCGGCAAATACGCCGAAGTGATGGTCGAGCGATTCAAGGAGCTCAAGCTCGAGCGCGGGCGCATCGGCCTTGTCGAGATCGACGCGCGGCACGACGATTATCTGCCGGTCAATCAGTACAACGTGCTGCGGCAGTCCCTGCCCGAGGCAGAGCTCGTCTTCACCAAAGGTTTCATGCATGAGTTGATCGCGGTTCACAGCGAAGAGGAATTGCGCTGCGTGCGCAAGGCGGGTGAGCTGTGCGAGCGCGCCATGCAGGCGATGGTCGCGCGCGCGAAACCCGGCGTGCCGGAATACGAGCTGCGCGCGGCCGCCGGTGCCGCCATCCTCGACGGCGGCGGCGACATCGATTTCCTCATCATCGGATCGACGCCGATGGCCGACCCGGCGATGGTGTTCGGCAATCCACGGCCGTCGCATCGCAAGCTCAAGCAGGGCGACATCGTCAACATGGAGCTCGCCGCCGGCTACAACGGCCTCTCCGCCCAGATCGGATCGCCGATCACGCTTGGGCCGCCCACCGAAATGGTGCGCAAGTTCTGGGACGAGATCACGCTGCCCGGGTATCGCAAGATCATCGCCGAGATCAAACCCGGCAACCCCACGGACAATATGCGGCTCGCCAGCCGGTTCTTCCGCGAACGGGGCGTGCAGTCGCGCCCGACGCAGGTGCACGGCATCGATATCGTCACCGACAAGCCGCATGTTTTCGCGGAGCGGACCGAGGCCGGCGAGATCGACAAGGTGCTCAAGCCCGGCATGATCATCATGGCCGAGCCCAATCCAATCACTGCGGACGGACTGTTCGGCATCTTTCTCGGACATACTTTCATCGTGACCGAGGCCGGCCACGAATGCGTCGACAATTTTCCGCTCGAGATTGCGGTCGCGAAGGGCTGAGGGATCACGTGCTGACCAAGACGCAAGCGCAGGATACCCGGCGCATTGCTGCCGCCACGTTGCACGCCTTTCTCGTCGATGCGCTGCGCGCCTGCGGGCTTGCGGAGGCCGATGCCGCCACCGTGGCAGGCGCGATGCTCGAAGCCGATCTCACCGGCTCGGATGCGCACGGCGTCTTTCGCCTCGCCGGCTATGTGCGCCAGCTCAAACGCGGCGCGATGAACCCGACGCCGAGCATCCGCGTGCTCGAGCGCGGACCCGCGACCGCGCTGGTCGACGGCGACCGCGGCATGGGCCATGTGGTGATGACCTATGCCGCCAACCTGGCGGTTGAACTCGCGCGTACCGCAGGGGTCGGCGCGCGGCGCTCCAATCACGCCGGCGCCGGCGCGATCTACGCTACCATTCCGCTACGCGACGGCATGGTCGGAATCTACGGCGCGGCATCGAGCGTCAATCACATGGCCCCATGGGGCGGCAGCGAGCCCTTGCTCGGCACCAATCCGATTGCGGTGGCGATCCCGGCCGGGAACGAGCCCGCCGTGGTCCTGGATATCGCCACTTCGCTCGCGTCGAACGGCGCGATCAGAACCCACGAGCTCGAAGGCAAGCCGATGCCGCAAGGCTGGGTGCAGAATCGCAAGGACGGTTCGCCGATCACCGATCCGCGTCGGATCAACGAAGGCACCTATCTGCCCATGGGCGGCTACAAGGGCAGCGGTCTCTCGATCGTCATAGGCCTGTTGGCAGGATCGCTCAACCGCGCGGCGTTCGGCCGCGACATTCGCGATTTCGCCGCCCCGGCGGGCGGCGACGGCAATGTCGGACAATTTGTGATCGCGCTCGATGTGGCGCGCTTCATGCCGCTTGATGCATTCAAGGCCGAGGTCGACCGCCACATTCGCGACCTCGTGTCCTCGCGGCGGCTACGGGGCGGCGATGACATTCGCGTGCCGGGCATGGGGCGAGCGGCGCGCCGCGCCGAGCGGGAACGCAACGGGGTGCCGCTTCATAGGACAGTCCTGGCGCAGGTCGACGAGGTCGCGAAGTCCCTCGACATTGTCCCGCTCAGCGCACGCGCATGACCGCGCCGGAATCGCCAAGCTCGGGATCGCCGTTCTGGCGCTTCTCGCTGCGCTTTTACCGCCAGCGCGAGGTCGCCGACGCGTGCATCGCTTTGCAAGAGGAGGCGGGCGTCGACGTCAATCTGCTGCTGTTTCTGCTCTGGCATGCGACGCAAAAGCGGACACTATCGCCGGCGCAGATCGCTGAGCTTGAGCGGCGCATCGCGCCTTGGCGCGACACGACGGTCATACCCCTGCGCACCATGCGCCGGGTGCTGAAGTCGCCGCCGGCGCTTGTCGCCGGCGCAGCCGCGGAGCTCTTTCGCACGAAAATCAAAGCGGCCGAACTCGAGGCCGAGCGACTGCAACAGGAGGCGATGCACGGCCTCGCGGTGCCGTCGCTGCTGGGAGTGGATGCGCCGTCGCTCGAGGCGGCCGCGCGTGCCAATATCGCAGCCTATGCGGCCATGCGCAGTGCCGCTTTTCCTGCTTCTGCAACCGAAACCCTGCTCGCGGCGCTTGCCGGTCTCGAGCGCAACCCGGAGGAATGACATGGATAAAGACACCTATGACCGCGGCCTTAGCATGCGCCGCAAGGTTCTCGGCGAAGAGTATGTCGACCGTGCGCTCAAAAGCGCCGACGACTTCAACCGCGATTTCCAGCGCATCGTCACGCAATATTGCTGGGGCGAGACCTGGGGCGACGATACGTTGAGCGCACGCGAGCGCTCGATCCTCAATCTCGGCATGATCGCCGCGCTCGGTAAGATGGAGGAGTTTCAGACCCATGTTCGCGGCGCGCTGCGAAACGGGCTCTCGCCGAACGAAATCCGCGCCGTCCTCACGCAGATCGCGGTCTATTGTGGTATCCCGGTCGGTGTGGACTGCTTCCGTACGGCCAAGGGGGTATTGAGCGAGGCCAAGAAGACGTGACGGGCCCCGTGGAATCTGCGCTAAGTCCTTGAGCCGCGGCGAGTTCCACCGGGCGAGATTTATCAAGAGGTTAGTCATCTTTTTCCCCCTATGGTCTTGAATGTGCCTTGTTCATGGTCGATTCCATAGGTCGACGCGGGACTGCGTGAGGGGGAGGGGGAATGATTTTCCGCACCGCAGGCGCCATCGCGGCGCTACTGATCGGCCTCGGCATGTCTGCCGGGGATACCTTCGCGCAATACTATCCGCCGGGGCAGGCCTATCCGCCACCGCAGGCCTATCCTCCTGCGCAGGGCCATCCGTCCTCTCGGCCGCTTCCGCCGATCGCCGACGCCGACGACAACCAGATCTACGATCTGCAGGGCCGCCCGGTGCCGCCGGCGGCGGTCGAGCCGGTTGCGCCTGGCGCGGCATATGGACGGGGCGGCACCGCGTACCCTGAGGAGGCGGCAGTTCCGCCGCCTGCTTACCGCGATCGGCCGCAGGGTTATCGCGAGCAACAAGCGCCGCAGGGCTACCCCAATTACGCGTCGCCGCCGGTCGGCACGCCTTACCAAGGCGACGCCACGCGACCGCCGATGCCGATCAGCCCCGACCAGATCGGCGGCGGGCAAGGTGATCCGAGCGCACCGAGCGGCGCGCCGGTCGACCCGCGCAACATGGCGGCGTTCCCGGCGGAGGTTCGGCCCGAGACCGGCCCGAAAAAGCAACTGCCGCCGCAGTTCCGTCGCACGCTGGTCGAGTACTCCACCAAGGAGCCGGCCGGGACGATCATCATCGACACGCCGAACACCTATCTCTATCTCGTGCTCGGCCAGGGCAAGGCGCTGCGCTACGGCATCGGCGTCGGCCGCGAGGGCTTCACCTGGTCTGGCACGGAACGGGTCACGAAGGTGGCGGAATGGCCCGACTGGACTCCGCCGGAGGAGATGATCGTGCGCCAGCCCTATCTGCCGCGCTTCATGGCCGGCGGTGATACCAACCCGCTTGGCGCGCGGGCGCTCTATCTCGGCAAGACGATCTACCGCATCCACGGGACCAATCAGCCCTCTACCATCGGCACCTTCGTGTCGTCGGGCTGCATTCGTCTCACCAACGACGACGTCACGGACCTCTACACCCGGGTCAAGGTCGGCACGCGCGTGGTGGTGCTGCCGGGCAAGCCGCCGGCGACCGCCGCGGCGACTGCATCTGCTGCGGCTAGCGCGCCCGCTGCGGCGAATGCGCCGGTACCGCCGCAAGGCGGCGGTTCGGTCACGAGCGCTCCGCTCGGTCCGCCTCCCTCGGCGATGGCGCGCTGAGCGACGACCGCATCAATCGATCACGCGCACCGGCTTCGCTTCGATAAAGGCCCGGATGTCGTCGACCACGCCGGCGAAATAGGCACGGTAGTTCTGTACTGAAACGTAGCCGAGATGCGGCGTGAGCACGACATTGTCCATCTTGCGCAGCGGATGATCGATTGGCAGCGGCTCGGTGTCGAATACATCGAGCCCGGCGCCGCCAATTTTCTTCTCGCGTAACGCCGCTAGCAGCGCCGTTTCCTCGATGATCGGCCCGCGCGAGGTGTTGATGATGTAGGCCGACGGCTTCATCAGCCCCAGCTCCTTTGCGCCGACCAGGCCGCGCGTGCGCTGGGACAAAACGACGTGAATGGTGACGATGTCGGATTGGCGGAAGAGATCCTCCTTCGCCACGTAGCCGACGCCGATCTCCGCGCATTTTTCCGGCGTCAGGTTCTGGCTCCAGGCGATGACCTTCATCCCGAATGCTTGGGCAATTTTGGCGGTGCGGGCGCCGAGCTTGCCGAGGCCGAGGACGCCGAGCGTCAAGCCTTCGAGGTCCATCCCGATCGTGGTCTGCCACGGCACGCCAGCCTTCATCCGCGCGTTCTCGTAGCCGATGCGGCGGGTCAATTCGAGCGTCAAGCCGACGGCGATGCCCGAGGTCGGGCTGCCCACGGCAGGGGTGCCGCAAACCACGACGCCACGCTCCTTGGCGGCGGCGACGTCGATCGACGCGTTGCGCAGGCCGGTGGTGATCAGGAGCTTGAGCTGCGGCAGCTTCTCGATGACGGCGCGGGGAAATGCGGTGCGCTCGCGCATGGCGCAGACGATGTCGAATCCCTGCAACGCCGCGATGACCTTGTCTGCTGCGCCAAGGTGAGCGTTGAACACCTTGATCTCGAGGTCGCCGGAAACCTTCGACCAGTCGGCCATGCTGAGAGCGATGTTCTGGTAATCATCGAGAATGGCGCAGCGATAACGAGGCATGACTGAATGTCCGTGTGTTGCCCATAGAGATGGAGGAAAAGGCCGGGTGGGATCGCCCCCCTATAGCACAGGCGAAACCGTGCCGGGCCGCAATGGGGCCGCATGCCGTAGGCGGCGTGCACACGATGCTTGCGCAAGGGCAATGGCCTGGTCTCGCCGCAAGGTCGGTGCGAGTTCGCAGGCGAGCACGTGCTCAACCTCGCGCGCCGCGCGCGGCCACCGGTCCGTTCTGTCCGACTATTCCGCGCTATGCGGCGCGATCAGCGCTTGGCCCGCACGCGCACCAGCGCCGGCATCGGGTGATACGCAGCCGCCCGCTCGTGCTTGGCGTGCCATTTGGGACCGGGCCCGCGCATGTAATAGAGTTCAGGCCGATACGGGTCGAACAGGCTTCTGGCTAAATTCTGTAGGAACTCGCCAAGATCGGCCAATACGCCGGGTGCCCTGCGGTCGCTGCCGCGGCTGGAAGTTCTCTTTTCCATGACCCCTTCCGGCGGACTTCCCGCCGGCTCCCCTTCGCTCCGCTGTGACAGCGCGGAGCGCCCCCTTTGCACGCGATTGTCAGGGCAAATTTGTTAAAAGCCAGTACGAATTTGCCTGTGATTTCAGATTCCTGGGTGAGCGTTGCAGAAAAGCTACGGTTAGGGTTAAGGATCGATGCAATCAGGTCACAGTTGCTCGCAATCAGGTCCCAACCGCCGCATAGATGCGGGACTTCGGCGGCCCTATCGCGCGCTGCCTATGAGGCGTTGCGGCAGCGAATCAACGCGGGCAATCGGGCACCGGCGGCGCGGGCGGGCATCAGCGCCGGCACCGCAGCCGCCTTGGCGACGTGAGGGCGGTCATGCTTGGCGTGCCATTTGGGCCCTGGACCGCGCATGTAGTGCAATTCAGGCCGATAGGGGTCGAACAGGGCCTTGGCCAGACTCTGGAAGAGCTCGACGATGTCGAGGGCAAGCTCCGGATTCTTGCGCTGAGCGGCGAGCTTGCGAACTATGGTCGTTGCCCGGATCATGGCGGCACCTGCTGGGCTGCGTGCCCTTATCGTTTGATCCCTGCATTCGTTGGTCATCGCACGGAGCGCTCTGGTTCAATGACCGGTCAGCTCGCTGGGTTAAACCTTGGTAAGATTTCTCGGCGTAGGCGCGATCGGTTCTTCCTTACCCGATTAAATAGGCCATCCGCGGCACGGCGGATGTGATCCGCGTCACATCGTTCTCAACTTTGTGATCGAGCAGACGCGGCGCGCGATGGCCTTGCTCTCGGCCCTCGCGCTCGCTACATCAGCGCTGACTTCCCGACATCGGCGCCGAGGGGTGCCCAACAAGACGAGCGGGGCGCCCTAATGGCCCGTCAATTCATCTATCACATGCAAGGTCTGTCCAAGACCTATCCGGGCAACCGGAAGATCTTGGAAGACATCCATCTGTCCTTCTATCCCGACGCCAAGATCGGCGTGCTCGGCGTCAACGGCTCCGGCAAATCGACGCTGCTTCGCATCATGGGGGGCATCGACACGGAATTTGCCGGCGAAGCATGGGCAGCCGAGGGCGCGCGCGTGGGCTACCTCGAGCAGGAGCCGCAGCTCGATGCAGGAAAGAGCGTGCGTGAGAACGTCATGCAGGGCGTCGCTCCGCAGAAAGCGATCCTCGACCGTTACAACGAGCTCGCCGCCAACTACTCGGACGAGACTGCGGAGGAGATGACGAAGCTGCAAGACGAGATCGAGGCCAAGGGCCTGTGGGATCTCGATTCCAAGATCGACCAGGCAATGGAGGCATTGCGCTGCCCCCCCGATGCCGCCGAGGTGAGCAAGCTATCCGGCGGCGAGCGACGCCGGGTCGCGCTGTGCCGGCTACTCCTCGAGCAACCGGATCTCCTGCTGCTCGACGAACCCACCAATCACCTCGATGCGGAGTCGGTCAGCTGGCTCGAGGGTCATCTGCGCAATTATCCCGGCGCGATCCTGATCGTCACCCACGATCGCTACTTCCTCGACAACGTCACCGGCTGGATCCTCGAGCTCGATCGCGGCCGCGGCATTCCCTATGAGGGCAACTATTCGGCCTGGCTCGAGCAGAAACAGAAACGGCTCGAGCAGGAGGGGCGCGAGGAAGCGGCGCGCCAGCGCACGCTCGCGCGCGAGCGGGAATGGATCGCAGCCTCCCCCCGCGCGCGGCAGGCGAAGTCCAAGGCGCGTTATCAGCGCTACGAGGACTTGGTGAAACAGGCGGCGGAGAAGACGGCGCAGAGTGCGCAGATCATCATTCCGGTCGCCGAGCGGCTCGGACAAAACGTGGTTGAGTTCGCAGGCCTCAGGAAAGGCTACGGCGACAATCTCCTGATCGACGACCTCAGCTTTCGCCTGCCCCCTGGCGGCATTGTCGGCGTGATCGGTCCGAACGGCGCCGGCAAGACAACGCTGTTCCGCATGATTGTCGGGCAGGAAAAGCCGGACAAAGGCAGCATCAAAATCGGCGAGACGGTGCATCTCGGCTACGTCGATCAATCCCGCGACGCGCTCGCCGGCAACAAGAACGTGTGGGAGGAAATCTCCGGCGGGCAGGACCTTATTCAGCTCGGCAAGCGCGAGGTGAATTCGCGCGCCTACTGCTCCAATTTCAATTTCAAAGGCGCCGACCAGCAGAAGAAAGTCGGCTCGCTATCGGGCGGTGAGCGCAACCGCGTGCATTTGGCCAAGATGCTCAAGTCGGGCGCCAACGTGCTGCTGCTCGACGAGCCCACCAACGATCTCGACGTCGATACCCTGCGCGCGCTCGAGGAGGCGCTCGAGGATTTCGCCGGCTGCGCCGTCATCATCAGCCACGATCGCTGGTTTCTCGATCGCATCGCCACGCATATTCTGGCTTTCGAAGGCGACAGTCACGTCGAATGGTTCGAGGGCAATTTCCAGGATTACGAGAAGGACAAGATGCGCCGGCTGGGAACCGATTCCATCATCCCCCAACGCATCAAGTACAAAAAGTTCTCGCGCGGATGAGCGACGACTGGAGCGCGCGGCAATACCTCAAGTTCGAGGACGAGCGCACGCGTCCGCCGCGCGATCTGCTCGCGCGCGTGCCGCTTCAATCCGCACGCCGCGTGATCGATCTCGGCTGCGGCCCCGGCAACTCCACCGAGCTTCTGGTGGAACGCTATCCGCAGGCGCAGGTGATCGGGTTGGACTCATCGCCTGACATGCTGCGCCAGGCGCGCCAGCGGCTGCCCAAGTGCGAGTTTGCTCAGGCGGATCTCGCCGATTGGAGCCCGCCGGAGCGCACCGACCTATTGTTCGCCAACGCGGTCTTTCAATGGGTCCCCGACCATCCCGCGGTGTTGCGCCGCTTGCTCGCGGCGCTTCCCGCAGGCGGCGTGTTGGCGGTGCAGATGCCCGACAACACGCAGGAGCCGGCGCTCGCGCTCATGAACGAGGTGGCGGCAAGCGGACCGTGGGCTGCGCCACTCGCGCTGGTCGCGGCTGCGCGCGACGATCTGCCGACGCCGAATGCCTATTACGATCTGCTCAAGCCAATTTGTGCGCAGCTCGACATCTGGCACACGGTCTATAATCATGTGATGGCCGGTCCCGACGCCATCGTTGAATGGTTCAAGGGCTCGGGCATGCGGCCATTTCTCTCGCCGCTCGACGACGACACGCGCCGCGGCTTTCTCGCCGAGTACGCCGCCCGCGTCGCGCGTGCCTATCCACCGCGCAACGACGGTCGCGTGCTGTTGCGGTTTCCGCGCCTGTTCATCGTGGCGACGCGATAGATCGCTTCACGCGCACCTTGGTTGCGATCGGACCGGTGTCGCCCACGTCCTCGTTGTAGTAGACCTCCTCGCCGCTTTGGAGGTCATCGAAATCGCCGGACAGCAGCGAGTTACGATGGAAGTAAAGCAGTCCGCCCTCCTTCGTGAGCAAAAACCCGAAATCCTGCTCGGGCGTGACCTCCGCGATCTGGCCCAGCGACTGGTTCTCGGCGTCGTGATCGCCGGCCTTGGTGCGGCCGTCGCGTTGCTCTTTCAGGTCGAGCAGCTGCCGCTCGGCAATACGGAACGCCTCGTTGATGGCTTTGTGCAAATCGGGATGCCGGTATTTCCGCAAGAGGTGTTCGGGCTCGTGGCTGACGACGAGATCGGTGCGGCCGGGAATGCCGAGCTCGATATGGACCACCGGCGGAATGGTGCCGGTGCGATCCTTGGCGCGCTGGTCGATCCGCACGCGGCACGAGACCAGCCGGCCGTACAGCCTTTCGAGGTCGGCCACGCGGGTGCGGATTTCCTGCTCTGCCCAATCCGAACTTTCGATATTATGAAAAGCGATCTCCAAGGGTACCTGAAGCATCCGGCGGCTCCATATCTTGGGCACTTTTTGGCATTCCTAATAACGTCCGGCGGCCCCGAATCGTTGCAGCGGATCGGCGAGCGCGGTTTGTGGCCCTTGTGGCGAGAAGTCGAAAAGAAAGCAGGGTGACATGGCTCGAGTTGGCAACTGCGCAACGATCCTCGTGAGTTTCTGGCTTGCATTGGCCGCGGCCACCCCGGCACGGGCGGCTGATGCGGCGTTTCAAAAATGGCTCGAGGACCTGTGGCCGCAGGCGCAGGCGCTCGGCGTGTCGCGCCCAACCTTCGATGCGGCAACGCGCGGGCTCGAGCCGGATCTGACGCTGCCCGATCTCGCTATTCCGGGGCGCGAGGGCGTGCCCCCGCGCGGCCAGGCGGAGTTCGTGCAGACGCCCGCCGATTACATCAAAGAAGCAAATATCGCGCGCCTTGCCGGGCAGGCGAAAAAACTCGCCGCCGAGCACGCCCGCACCCTCGCCGCCATCGAGCAGCAATACGGCGTGCCGGGAAATGTCCTGCTCGCGATCTGGGGGCGCGAGACAGACTTCGGCGGCTACAGGCTGCCGAAGAACGCCATCACCGTGCTCGCGACGCAGGGATATTACGGGCGGCGCAAGGACATGTTTCGCCAGGAGCTCCTCTATGCGCTCAAAATGCTGGAGGAGGGGCAGGTCAAGCTCGCAGATATGCGCAGCTCCTGGGGCGGCGCCATGGGCCTCACCCAATTCCTGCCGTCCGAGTTCTACAAATACGCCGTCGATTTTGATGGCGATGGCAAGAAGGACATCTGGAGATCGGTGCCGGATGCGCTTGCCTCCGCCGCGCAGCAGCTCGTCGGCAAGGGCTGGCAACGGGGGACGCGCTGGGCCTATGAGGTGCGCGCGCCGCAGGGCGTGGACTGCACCATCGGCGTGCCCGAGGTGACGCGCCCGCTCGGCGAATGGATCAAGGACGGATTTGTCCTGTCACATAACCGCAAGCCTGCCGCTGCCGAGCTCAACGAACCGGCGTCGCTGCTTCTTCCGGAAGGCACCTACGGGCCGGCCTTTCTCACGCTCAAGAATTACTACGTGATCAAGGAATACAATTTCTCCGATCTCTACGTGCTGTTCGTAGGCCATTTGAGCGACCGCATCGCTGATCCACGGCCGTTCGAGACGCCCTGGAGCAAGAACACGCAGCTGCGCACCGCGCAGGTCGAGACCATGCAGCGTACGCTGACCAAGCTCGGCCTGTACAAGGACAAGATCGACGGCAAGGCCGGCATGCTCACGCGCTCGGCGCTCGGCGCCTATCAAAAGGCGAATCGGCTAAAGGTCGATTGCTGGCCCACCGCGGCCGTGCTCGACGACATGCAAAGAAAAGCCGCGAGAAACTAAGCCGCTCGCTGCGGGGCAAATGGAAAGCCCGGCAGGCTGCGCGCCTGCCGGGCTTTGATCGTCGACGCTATGCGATGCCGGTTACGAACAGACGGCGATCGGACGGCCGCGCCATCCAATGACGTTTCCATACACATCCAACACGGGTTGGCGCGTCCAGTAGCAGCGCGGTCCCGGCAGCGGCGCTCCATAGGCTGAATACACCACGTAGCCCGGCGGCGGTGCAACGACGTAAGGCGCCGGTGCGACATAGGCCGGTGCCGGCGCGGAATTCGCAATCGCGTTGCCGACGATGGCGCCCGCAACGAAGCCGCCAAGGACGCCGGCGCCGACCGCGCAACCGAAGCATCGAGCGTCCGCCGGCGTGGGCGCGACGGCGATTGCAGTTGCCACGGTCGCAGCCGCGGCTAAAGCAACAAGTGTCTTCTTCATCAGCGTCTCCTTGAGCATCGGCGCGTGCCGAGCATTGAGCGTCGGCAGTTGCCGAGCGCAGTTCTCAGGTATTGCGATGTTCGAGTAGCCCCGACTGAGCGATCCCCCGAAGGTTCAGTCAGCCCGGATCATGCGGGTTAATTTGTCGGAATTTGGTCAGCCTTAAGACGGCTCCATAACGGTTTGCAGCCAAAAAAAGGCCGGCGCTTCGTTGAGAGAAAAGCGCCGGTCAAGCTGCTTCCCGCCCGATAGGGCGGTAGCAGTTCAGCACACGCGATAGCGGTATCCGTTCCGCCAGCGCCAGCAGCTGTAAACCGGTCTGGGCGCATAGGCATAGCCGGAATAGGCTGGCGCGTAGCTGTATGTGGGATATCCGTACGCGGGATATCCGTACGCGGGATAGTAAGAGTACGCCGGATAATAGCCGCCATAGTAATACGGGCTCGCCAGCGCGCCGCCGACGATGGCGCCGAGGGCGAAGCCGCCGAGCGCCGGGCCCCACCAGCCCCAGCGCGCTTCCGCGGTGGTTGGCGCGGAGAGTGTGGCGACGGCAACGGTCGCCGCAGCAGCGACAGCGGTCAGGGTTTTTCTCATAACGTCACCTCCGTGTGAGTCGAAGGGCAATGGTCAACGGGAGCATTGGGGGGATGTTCCCACGCCCACCCTGAACGCGGGCTGAATGGCTGCTTACAGGGACCTGAAGGGCGCGGCTTTCGCTGCAGCGCACTGGCGCCAGTCCGGAAAAGCTATGACCGGAGCCGATGGAGGTTTGGGTGCGCCGGAGACGGTCGCAGCCAGGCAGTCCAAATGGAAAGGCGCCAGAGGGGCCGCGTCCGCGGCTAGTAGGCGAAGGCGTTTAGGACCAGCGTGAACGTGAATAGCGCGCCCAAGGCCAGTCCAAACAACTGGGTAATTTTACGCTCGCTCATCTCAGCCTCCCACTACTGGTATTAGTTGCGCGAGCACTCCTTTCGGTTCAAACCGCGGCGCCCCTGGAGCCTGGGAACGGGCCGTCGCTCGATTGGGCACGGGGGCGGCCCTTGCCGGGCAGGTCCGGGAACGGCACGCTCGAGCAGGCCAGCTTGAGCGCCTGCAGGGAAAACGAGGAAGGTGCCCGAATGAAAGCGCTTGCGATCAGTCTTGCCGCCGGCGCCGCGCTTTGCGCCTCGCCCTGCATGCCGGCATCCGCCATGCCTGCGGCCAAACTCACAGCGGCAGCGAGCGAACTTGCGCTGGACCAAAGCGTGCGCTGGGTCTGTGGCCGCCGCGGCCGCTGCCGGTGGCGGCCGGATTACGATCGCCCCCGGGTTTACTCCGGCTACCGGCCCGGCTGGGTTGGTTATGGACAGGGCTGGTATGGCGTCTATGGCCCGGCCTGGTATGGCGGCTATGGCCCGGGCCTTTACGGCCGGTGGTGGTGAGGCGCCAAAGTCTGCCGCCGTGCCGTCCCGCGCGGCCTTAAATCCATCCCGCGGAGCTGCGTGCTACGGCTGAGTACGATCCGCCGTCTTGGGCGCGCGCGGCAGCTTCGCCCCGCTGATCTGGTAGAGCACGAACCGATTGCCGGCAAAAAGCGGAGTGAGCCGCGTCGGATCCGGATTGGCGTAATCGCGATCCGTGAACAAGACGTAGAGGTAATCGTAATCCGTCGTCCATCGCGACCAGTACGGCGGGTCGTCGTCCCAATCCGTCGGCTCGGAATAGGAGAGGAGCTGCCGCACCGAGGGTGGCGTTCCATCCTCGGTATCGACGCGATCGCGATAATCGCGGCGCACATGCATGACTTGCTTGCCGAGCACCGTGAATGCGGTCGTTACCAAAGCCGAGCGCTCGATGATCGCCAGACAGGCGGCGTGCGTGAGCCAGAGGTCGCGGGCGTTGTCGCCGCTGTCGGGATCGGCATAGGCGACCAGAATCTTCGAACCGCGCTCGATGTGCCGCACCGACTCGCGGAACGAGGTGGTCCCCCGCGACAGCTCGCGCCATACCCCCTGCACCTCGAACGCGCGCACGGCCAACAGCAGGACCAGCACCGTCGCGAAGCCCCGGCGCACGAATTCGTCGCGCAGATCGAGATGCGCGCAGGCAATGACCATGAAGGCCAGCGCGATCGGCAGGCGTTGATCCGCCATATATGTGTCGAACAGGACGCGAGGCAGCGCCAAATAGGTCACGCCGCCGACCGCCAACAGCATCCACCCGAACGGATGGAACCGCAGCGCCCGGTAGCGCACGGCAAACAGCGCGGCGATCGCAACGATCGTCGCGAGAAAGAACGTTGCCGAACGGGAATAAACTTCGATGACGAACAGGAGCCCCTGAAACTTGCCGCTGAGCTCCCAAGTCAGGTCCCATCGCAGCGTCCAGGTCGGGCTCATCAGCAAGAGAGGCACCACCGGAAGGAACGGGATCCCGCTCGCTACGAAGTCGACCCAGGGAGATACGCGTCGCTCGACCAGCGTATCCGGCGGCTCGCGTCGCATCGCCAAGAGCCGTTGCAGCTCGAAGGCGAATAGGCCAAGCCCGTAAACTCCGACAGCGAACAGATGGCAGAAGAACAGCGCCAGCACGAACAACGTCGATACCGTGAGGCGCAAGACCGGCGCTCGCTCGCGCAACGCCACCCAGCTTGTGAGCGCCCAGAGCGCGAGCCCGATCCCGAACAAATAATTCATCGTCCCCACGAGGAAGACGTTGTTGTAGAGCAATGGGAAGGCGATCAGCGGCAGCACCGACCAATGGCGATAGAGCTGACGATTGAGCGCGAGTGTGCCGGAAAGGATCAGCACGAAGGTCATGATCGTGTAGACCTGTCCGGCGAGATAGACGTTCATGGCTCGCTGCAGAATCGGAACGATCAGGTCCATCATCAAATTGGGAATGACTTGCCAATCGATCTGGTAGAACGTCGCCAGATCGCGATCGCTGCCGACGGTGGCGATCACGTGCATGCGCGCGAGGTGGTTGATGTAGTCGGAGAGCGGCGGCCAGGGATAGAGCAGGATCGGAATCGACGCGATGATCGCTAGCGTGACGAACAAAACCGCGATCTGGCCGGGGCTGAAGCGGACGGCGCGTTGAGGGATCGGCGCAGCATCCTCGAGGATGCCGGCTGAGGCTGCCGTTGGCGCCGAGGGGCTTCCCCGTTTGGCCGCGCGTAGTCCGAGAAACTGACTGACATCAACCATTTCGGGCTAGGCGCTCGGCGCTGCGTCACCAAAGCGATACGGGAAGTCGAAGATCCGTGTAAGTATAACACATCGCCGGCTGGCGCGTGTTTTCGTCCGATCCTGCCGACGTATCACGTCGACTCGCCAAAGTCCACCGCCGCCATGCTGCGGCGATGTTGCCGGGCGCGCCCCTACATGGTTAGCCCCGAGACATCCCCATCCGGCCATCGCAGCGCGAGGTCAACGCGGATTCATCGGGAAGTACATCCGCAAATGGAGTAGGGTTGGTGTGGAGCGCGCCTTGTGCCCGCGCCATGGCTACCGGAGGGACCGAGATGAAATTTTCCCGTCGCCGGTTTTTGCATCTCGCCGCCGCTTCCGCCGTGTTCGCTCCTCGCACGAGCACCGCGCAAGGCTATCCGGTGCGGCCGGTACGCGTGATCGTCCCATTCGCGCCGGCCGGTCCGACCGACGTGTTCGCCCGCCTGATGGCGCACAAGCTGTCCGAACAAACGGGTGCGCAGTTCTACGTCGACAACATCGCCGGCGCCGGCGGAAATATCGGCACTGGCCGCGCAGCGCAGTCGCCGCCTGACGGCTACACTCTCCTCGTCACCGGCGCCAATTTCGTCGTCAATCCCGCGCTCTACCCGCACATCCCGTACGAACCCACCAAAGATTTCGATCCCGTCACCATCGCGGTGTCTGCGCCTGCGGTGCTTACGGTCAACCCGACATTGCCGGCAAAGACCGTCAAGGAGCTCGTCGCCCTCATCAAGGCGAATCCCGGCAAGTACAGCTTCGCCTCGCCCGGCACCGGCACTCCTCCCCACCTGGTGGGCGAGCTGTTTCGCGTCTCCCTCGGCCTCGACCTCGTGCACGTGCCGTACAATGGCGGCGGCCCGGCGATCGGCTCGACGCTTGCGGGACACACACCGATCTCCTTCGGCTCAACCGCGCCGGCGGTGCCGCTGGTCAAAGAGGGAAAGCTGCTGGCGCTTGCGGTCTCGAGCAAGAAGCGCTCGCCGGCGCTGCCCGACGTGCCGACCATGACCGAAGCCGGCTATCCGGAGGTCAGTGGCGAGTCGTGGTTCGCCGTCCTCGTGCCGGCCGGAACGCCCAAGGAGATCATCGTCTTCCTCCAGCGCGAGATCGCGCAGGCCATCGCGGTGCCGGACATAAAAGAGCGTTTGACCGCGCTGGGCTATGAGCCGGTCGCCAGTACGCCCGAGGAGGCCGCCGTGCAGTTTCGGGCGGAAATCGCGAAATGGGGAAAGGTCATCGGCGAGGCGGGTATCAAGGCGCAATGAAGGAAGCGCCGAAGGCGAGATTCCGGGGGAACCTCACTGACGCAGTAAGCGGAAAAGCTGGAGACACGAAATCATCGCGCCCGCGAGCGCGGCGATGATGCCCTTGATGAGCCAGTTCCGCTCGTCGCGTCTGCGGCGAGGCAACCAATTCTCAATAGAAATCTGTAATACTAATGGTGCATTGCAATAGGGACTTATTGCGGTGCATGTCGAGAGCCGTTCATCCTCAACCCTTCGATACCGAGGCCATCGGGGAGGAGGCTATGCAGAACCACTGCGCGCATTGCCATGGCAAGTTCGGCCTGGTGCGACACCGTCGGGCGTTCAAGAGTTTCTGCTCACAGAAATGCGTCGAGCACTATAAGGCGTGGTTGCGCGCCGAAGTCGGCAAGCGCAAAGGCTGGTCCGACTGTCTGTGGTCTGCCAGCTTGAGCGTCATCCCCTACGCCGGCGAAAAATCGTCCGCATAACACGGTCGCCTCTGCGTTCAGCCCGCGGTAATCCGTCCACTTCGAAACTAAGATCAGGGCAAAGTGCAACGAGTGGTCCCGGGATCATTCCGGGACCACTTCGTGCTTTTCTTTTCATTCTAGGTTTTGTTGCCGCTCGTTACCGGCAGGAGCGATGCGCCCTGATGATCACGCGACCGTCGGGGGTACGGATGCGCTCCCGCACCAGCGGACAGTCTGCGCCATAGGCGTAGTACTCAACGCATCAGCGGGGCAGACGTTGCGGCCGTAAAAAAATTTCTAAGCTCCTGGAACCATGGCTTTTTTCCGCCTTGCGCGCGGTGTGTGGAACAAGAAACGCGGTTCCGAATGTTCAAAATCGGCGCGGCGGAGCAAACACGCCATGCGCCTGCTCAATCTTCACCGGCGCAAATCAATGCAAACGCGTTCGTTCTACGCATCGCTCACCGCGTCGTCACGGAAACGATGCGCGACGCGAGCACAGGACTGCGGCGCTAAACTGCGCGCGCGCCCTTATTCTTGGCCGCCGCGCGTTACCATTTTTTAACCGCATCGACGATTGGCGCACGCCCCGTCCTTTGCCGCATCAATTGCTGGTTCGTGCGCGCCGGCTTACCGCTATATCGAGGGCGCAAGAACAAAAGCAGGACTCCAAGCGAGGCGTAAAAGTTGCTACCTAAGCGCAGTCATTGTTTCAGCCGGAGTAGGGTCCGTGGCGCCGCGTGCGTATTGGAAGGGTTATCTCAAGCTCTCGCTTGTTTCTTGCCCCATCGCGCTCAGTCCCGCCGCGTCGGCGTCGGAGCGCATCTCGTTTCGGCAAATCAACAAGAAGACCGGCAACCGCCTGCGCCAGCAGCTGGTGGACGAAGAGACGCGCGAGCCGGTCGAGGCCGAGGACAAGGGCAGGGGCTACGAAGTCGACAAGGGTGTTTATATCGAGGTCGACGATGACGAGCTCGAGGCCATCCAGGTCGAGAGCAGACACACCATCGACATCGACAGCTTCGTCCCGGTGGCGCAAATCGACAAGCGCTTCTACGACAGCCCCTATTACATCGCGCCGACCGACAGCGTCGGGCAGGAAGCGTTTGCGGTGATCCGCGACGCGATGCGCGGTAAGGGCATGGTCGCGCTCGGTCGCATCGTGCTCGCCAAGCGCGAGCGCGTCATCGCCTTGGAGCCGCACGGCAAGGGAATGTTGGGAACGACTCTGCGCTACGGCTATGAGGTGCGCAAGCCGGAGGAATTTTTCAGCGACATTGGGGACGTCAAAGTGCCGGGCGAGATGTTGAAGCTCGCCGAGCATATCCTCGAAACCAAGGCCGGTGACTTCGAGCCGAGCGCGTTCGAGGACCACTACGAGACGGCGTTGGTGGAGCTGTTGCGCAAGAAGCAAGCGGGCTTCAAGCCGCCGAAGGTGAAGGAACGGGCCGCTGCGCCGCGCAACGTCATCAACCTCATGGAGGCATTGCGCCGCAGCGTGCAGGCCGAGCGCGGGGCGCCCGCCCAGACAAAGAAGAAGAGCAAGCGCGTCGAAGGGCAGCGGGAGATGCTGCTGCCGATCGAGGGCAAAGGTGCGCAGCGCGTCGCCGCCAAGAAATCCGGTGCGCGCCGCAAGGCGGGGTGACTGCCGCTCGCTTCGCTGAGCTCAACCCATCCTGCGCGCCCCGTATTGAGCGAACCACGCGATTTCTCCCTCCCGTATCTCGCGCGTGATCGGTCCCCCCGCAAAAATGGGTTGAGCTCAGCGAAGCCAAGAACGACTCGGATCGACGGACAGCGCCCGGGAACGGCACGGCCTTTTCCGCCTTGGCGCCTTCGCGGCGGCCCGGTTTCGCTGCCCGTCGATCAATATTCGGAGCGGTATGCGATGATTTTCCCCCCGACCGAATACCCGGTGGCTCAACATCGTGCCGCCTGCCGAGGTTCCGTGCTTTCGGCCGGCACGATCGCTATCGCCTGCGGTGTGACCGGTTTGCCACATACCGCCGCATAAGCCGCTTGTGCGCTTGGGAAATTTGTCGATGCATAGCTGCGTGTCGCAGCCGATGAAGCGAGACCGGCTGCGCCGATCGAAGCCGCCGGTCTGGCGATGGATTGAGCAACTCGTTCTTGAGTTGGATCGGCCGAAACGTTCCGGCGCGCGTGGCTCGTTAGGCCGCGATCGTGTTGAACCCCACGTCGATCGTGCGGCGGATCGTCGAGTAGCACTCGCACACCATGTTTCGCAGCTTTTCGCGGTCCAATATCTTGATGACCGCTCGGCGATAATCGATCGCACCGGCGCCGCGCAGGATGGCGGCGGCCGTCGTCACGCTCGATCTGCGCACCCCGAGCATTTCCGCAAGCGATTCTTGGCTGAGCTGGATGTCCTCCGTGCATCGGTCGGCCGACAACAGCAAGATTCGGCTCAAGCGGCTGGTCAGGTCGTGCAACGCATTGCAGGCGCTGATTTGCTGGACATGGGCCATCACGCTCATGTGGTAATGGTTGATGCTTTCCTTGAGTCTGGCGCTTTCGTCGAGGCGACGTCGAAAGACAGCGCCCGGCATGCGCAGCGCGGATCCCGCGACTTGCACCCGCGCCGAGGTGAACGCGTGCAGGGAGCCGAATCCTTCGATCGTGCCGATGGCGCCCTCGCGACCGATGCTCACCGTTTCGACATGCGTTCCGCCTTCCAGCACCGCCATGAGCGAAACGATGCCGCTTTGAAGAAAGTAGACTTGTTCGATCTTCTCAGCGGGTCGATGCAGCACATCGCCAGGGAGAAGCATCACCTCGCGAAGGTGCGGAGCCAGCAGGGCCAAGTCGCCGGGAGAAAGCGCGGCGAGAAGTCCGTTGCCAATAGGCAAGTTGCCAATATGCAAATTGTCTGCGGTCGTCATGAGGCGCGCTCAGGCAATTGCTGACATTCTGCGACAGCCCGGATCTTGCATGCGTTCGGCCATGAGGCCGTCGGCGTTGGGCCCGGCGGCCTATGCAGCTCCGGTGTCGGCGTGAAAACCTAGAATCCGGGTTCAAGAAGCCCGGATGTAGAGCCATGTGATCTCGGCGGTCGGTACGGTCCCCGACTCGCGAAAGCACATATCTAAAACGCACCGGCGCGTTCCTGAGTTCCAATGCGTTCTTCGCCCCGGGCAGCCCCCTTTCGCGCCGCCTCTTTCCCGGGGATGGCGTTGGCGCTCGGTCGGGAAGTGTACCGACGCGAGTTCACAGCTGGCTTAATTTTTCTGCGTCATCGGCCTCAGTGGAGGACGGCGATGATGGGGAAGGCCGCCGGGCTCCCGCCCTCAAAGCGTTCAACGAAATCGGGAGCTATCCATGGCGATCTATCGCCTCCTGAAAAATCGCGCCTTTGGCCCGGACGAGATCAAGGTCCTCACCACCGCCTATGAAGACGCATTGCGCGCGTTGCGGCTCACCAATCGGGCCGATCCGGCAACGGAGATCATCGCGAAAAAAATCATCGAGCTCGCCCAGCGCGGCGAGCGCGATCCGGTCCGATTGCGCCAACGCGCCATCCAAGATCTGTCGGAGTAGCCCTGGGATCGCGGCGTTCTTTGCGATGCACAAAAAAAGCGACTCCCTCTGGAACCTTGCATTTGAGCTGACGTTTTCGCTCCGACGCGCCTTTATGAGAAGGGCAGATGGGGAGTGGTCTCTCTGCTGATCGGAATTCCACTTCCAACAATCCTGGTGATTGGACAAACGAGACCGCTGACAGCGGCTCCTCCGCTGGATCGGGCGCTGCTCGGAGTAAATTCGTGACGCAAACCGCCATGATCGCCGGAACCGAGCTGCTCGAGGCTCTGCCGGTCGCCATCTACACCACGGACGCCGACGGCCGTCTTACCTTTTACAATCAGGCCGCCGCGGAACTCTGGGGCCACAATCCCGAGCTTGGCAGCCAATGGTGCGGGTCATGGCGCCTCTTTCGGGCCGATGGGCAGCCCTTGCCCCCTGACGAGTGTCCGATGGCGCTGGCGCTGAAAGAGGGACGCGAGGTGCGGGGGATAGAGGCCTTCGCCGAGCGACCTGACGGCACGCGGGTTTGTTTCCGTCCCTTTCCGACGCCGCTGCGCGACGCCAAGGGGCGGCTCCTCGGCGCCATCAACCTGCTGACGGACGTAACCGACGAGCACGACACGCACCTGGAATCGGAGCGGCTCGCGGCCATCGTCGTTTCTTCGGACGATGCCATCATCAGCAAAACCCTCGATGGCCGCATCACCTCGTGGAATGCGGGAGCGACGCGGATTTTCGGCTACGACGCGAACGAGATCATCGGTCAATCGATCCTCCGCATCATTCCGCCCGAGTTGCACGGCGAAGAGCGGGAGATACTCGCGCGTCTGCAACGGGGGGAACGCATCGATCATTACGAGACCGCCCGCGTCGCAAAGGATGGCCGTCGGGTCGACGTGTCGCTGACCGTTTCCCCCTTGCGCGACCGGTCGGGAAAGGTGGTCGGCGCATCGAAGGTCGGCCGCGACATCACCGAGCGCAAACGCGCGGAGAAATTGCAGCGGGTCCTCACCGACGAGTTGTCCCATCGCGTCAAGAATACGCTGGCCACCGTGCATGCGATCGCAAGCCAGTCGCTGGCGCGCGCTAGGAGTCCCGTCGATTTTGTCGCTGGCTTCAGCGGGCGCCTTCAGGCGCTGGCCAACGCCCACACTCTGCTCACCCGGAGCCAGATGCAGGGTGCCGACGTGATGACGCTCGTGAACGAGCAGGTGGTGATTGGCGCCGGCGGCGACCGCATCTCGTGCTCGGGACCGCTGCTCATGCTCGATGCGCAAGCGTCGGTGCACCTGGCGCTGGTGCTGCACGAGCTTGCCACGAACGCGCGCAAATATGGTGCGTTATCGGTGCCTGGCGGCCGCCTCTCGGTCACCTGGGAGATGCGAACGAACGGCGGATGCAGCTTATTCCTGTCGTGGAAAGAGAGTGATGGTCCGGAGGTGAGCGCGCCGCGCGCCCATGGATTTGGTCGCGCGCTGATCGAGGAAACCGCGCGCTCGTACGGAGGGCATGTTTCCGTTCATTATCATCGCGACGGGCTCACGTGCGAGATCGATTTGCCGCTTTCGGAACGGCCGCCGGCGATCGTCGGATCCGACATCGCGGCGCCGAAAATCGCCGCCCGGCCTTCCTTGCTCGCAGCGCCCGACCAGCGGCGCACCCTGCAAGGCAAGCGCATCCTCGTCATCGAGGACGAGCCGTTGGTATCGATGGAGTTGGAATCAGATCTGGAGGCAGCCGGTTGCGAGGTGATCGGACCGGCCGCGACGCTCGCGGAGGCACAAACCCTGGTCGAGGGCGCCGACTACGATGCGGCTCTCCTCGACGTCAATCTCAAGGGCCAACCGGTCGACGAGCTTGCAAACTTGCTGACGAAGAAAAATCGTCCGTTCGCCTTCGTCACGGGATACGGGCGGGACGCTTTGCCGTCGGGTTTCCGCGGCGCCGTCGTGCTGGGCAAACCGTTCAGCGGGGATCAGTTGCTCGCGACGGCGGAAGTTCTGCTCTACCAGGCGGATCGAGTCGTGCAGCTGAGGCACAAAAAGCCGTAGCGCTCTTTCCGCAGGCCGCACAACGCCGCGCGTGGCGTCCCACGAGGACGACCAAAAGCGTCGCATAACATGAATGCGGTCGCATCGGTTTACTCCTTAATGCGCCTCTCCCGTCGTCGCTTCGGCAGCCGAGCCGTCGAGCCGTGAGCTTTCGTTGCCGCTCGGCGGATTCGGCGCGGCCGCGGCGGCGATGGCCTCGGCGAGGCCCTTGGCGAAGCAGCTATGGCCCCAGTCGTTCATATGCAGTCCGTCCGGGGAGAGGAATGTCTGGAACGGGATTCCCTGCCTCTCGTGCCAATGGCGCATGAGCGCGAAGCGATGAAACACGTCGACCTTCTCTTGCGCCGCCGCGCTCGAGATCAGATCGATCATGTCTTTGATCTCGGGTTGCGAGATGACCTTCGGCGCGTATTGCGGATCGATCAAGACCACGTCCGCACCGATCGCCTTTATTCGGCTGATGCCGTCGCGGATCACCGAGTCGGATTTGGCATGCTGGAAGCCCGTCAGGACCGCGTTGGTGCCGACCTGCCAGAGCACCAGGTCAGGATGTTCGGCCGCGACGTCGTCGTCGAAGCGGGCCAGCATATCGGTGGCACGCTCGCCCCCGACGCCGCGGTTGAGCACCATGATCGGCTGGGTCGGGAAGCGATGCGCAAGGTCGACCATGAGCCGATTGGGATAAGCCGCCTCAGGCGAGCTCGCTCCCACACCTGCGGTGGATGACGACCCGAGCGCGACGATCAAGGCGAGCTTGCGCGCGGCCAGGTGGCGGGCCGTGCGCGTGAGCGGGAGATCGAGATGAACGAGATCCGCCGGCGTTGCACAGGGCACCGCATTCGCCTCTGCCGCCGCGCGTACCGGCGCGTGGGTGGCGACCAGCAGGCACCCCAGCGCAATTGAGCCGCCGATCAGAACTGAAAAAATCTCGCGCCTATGACGCATCTGCACAAACCCTTTCGGAGCTGCGACGCGCGCCAATGAATTCCGCAGGTATAACGGATTGTTCCCGTCAAAGTTCGACCGGGGCAAGCGCCTGTAGCGCCTCGCCTCCGACATAACGGGCGAAAAACCGCTGGAGCGCGCAAATCTTTCTAAAATTTAATCCGGCTGCCGGATGCGGCGCGCGATCGCCCGGAACTTAGCGGACGCGTCGGGAGTTCCGGCACAAATTGTTTTCATCATTGTGCCGGGCTGCGCGCCGTTCGGCGGAGTGGGCCGGCGGGAGAAATGCCCATGGTTTCGATCCCCGTCACCGCCATCCAACTTTCTCCGTCCGAACACCAGAGGCAGCTGCGCCGCGCCGTGATCGCCTCGACCGTCGGCACCGCCATCGAGTGGTACGATTTCTTCCTCTACAGCACCGTCACTGGCCTCGTCTTCGCCAAGCTGTTCTTCCCCAACTCGGACCCCTGGGTGGGAACGCTCGAGGCCTTCGCCATCTACGCCGTCGGCTTCGTCGCCCGGCCCGTGGGCGCCGCCATCTTCGGCCATTACGGCGACCGCATCGGCCGAAAGTCGACGCTGATCGCCACGCTGCTGCTCATGGGGCTTGCCACCTTTGCGGTGGCCCTGGTGCCGACCTATGCGAGCATCGGCATCTGGGGCGCGGTCATTTTGACGATCCTGCGCTTCATCCAAGGCATCGGCGTCGGCGGCGAGTGGGGCGGCTCCGTGTTGATGTCGATGGAATGGGCGCGCTCCGATCATACGCGCGGGTTCATCGCCTCCTGGCCGCAATTCGGCGTGCCGTGCGGGCTCTTTCTCGCCAACCTCGCCGTGCTGTCCTTCAGCCAGATGTCCGGCGAGCAATTCCTCGCCTGGGGCTGGCGCATACCGTTCATCCTGAGCCTCATCCTCGTCGGGGTCGGGCTCTATATCCGCCTGGGCATTTTCGAGACGCCGGTCTTCACCAAGCTTGTTGCCGAACGCAGGCTCGAACGCGCGCCGATTCTGGAGGTCATCAAGCGCCAGCCGAAGGCGATCGTGCTGTCCGCCTTCGCGCGCATGGCCGAGCAAGCGCCGTTCTACATCTTCACCGCCTTCATCTTCGCTTACGGCACCAAGACGCTACAGGTCTCGCGCGACTTCCTGCTCACGGCGGTGCTCGCGGCTTCGGTCTTGTCTTTCTTCTCGATTCCGTTCTTCGGCTATCTCTCCGATCGCATCGGCCGCAAGACCGTGTACATGCTCGGCGCGGTCGTGACCGGGATCTTCGGCTTCATCTATTTCGGCATGGTCAACACGGGGATCGCCGCGGTCATCTTCCTTGCCATCGTGTTGTCGCTCATTCCCCACGATATGATGTACGGTCCGCAGGCGGCGCTGATTGCGGAAAGCTTCACCGGCCGGCTGCGCTATAGCGGCGCCTCGCTTGGCTATCAATTTGCTTCCGTCATCGCCGGTGGCCCGGCGCCGCTGATCGCCACCTGGCTGTTCGGCCGCTACGAGACTTCCTATGCGATCGCCGCCTACATCGCGGCATGCGCCGTGGTCAGTCTCATCGCCACCGCGCTCATGACCGACTACACCGGCAAGAGCATCGAAGGCGAGTACGAGGCCGAAGCCGCTTGACCCGTTCTGCTTGATCCTTCTTCGTCCGGCCCTTCGAATTGCACGCAGCGTCCCTGACATGCGAAGATGGCAGCCCGCGATCGGGAGCTGTTGCTGAATGCCCGACGTCGCCACCAAGCCGCGCACCAAGGTTCGCCTCAAGCCGGAACGGCCGCGGCTGCACAAGGTCATTCTGCTCAACGACGACTACACCCCGCGCGAGTTCGTCGTCACAGTGCTCAAGGGCGAATTCCGCATGAGCGAGGATCAGGCCTATCGGGTCATGATGACCGCCCATCGGCGCGGCGTCTGCGTCGTCGCGGTCTACACGCGCGACGTCGCCGAGACCAAGGCCACGCGCGGAACGGAAGCCGGCCGTCGCAAGGGCTATCCGCTGCAATTCACCACCGAGCCGGAGGAATGAAATACCTCTCTGCTCTTGCGGCTTCGACGAACAGCGCTTTCCGTAATTTTTGCGAAAAATCAAACCTCACACGAGCGTGATTCCGCTCGCGCCTTTGTGTCTGGCCGGTGAGTAGCGAACCGGCGACCCTTCGAGTGCAGTCGACGGTCATTGAATTTTGTCGGGGCAATCCGGAGAGCGCATCATGCCGATGTATGGTCCAGAACTCATCCAGATCATGCGGACGGTCCTCGACGAGGTGATGACCAAAATTCCCGTGGATCAGGTAACACCCGCCGTAAAAGCGCACATGGCCGAGTTCATCTTGAAGGCCGCGGCCGGGGGCCAGATTACCCATGATGCATTGTTGGCCTCGGCGTCGGACCATATCCAGACGGTTCTTTCCATGTTGACCTGAATGGCGTTACGGCGCCTGTGAAGGGCCTCCGCGCCGCGCGGGCCCCGTGGATTGCCAGGGCCCGAACCCGTGCTACTTTCGCTCTCCGCCTGAGACGAAAGGCACTCGATGCTGCCCTCGCAACGCGCGCTGTTCGATATTCCCCGCGAGGTTTGCTATCTCAACGCCGCCTCGTGGAGTCCTTTGCCCATCGCTACGCAAGAGGCCGGCCGCGCCGGCGTCGCGCGCAAGGGAAAGCCGTGGCTAATCGATCCGGGGCTTCCCGCCAAGCAATTTGAACGCGCGCGCCGCGCGGCTGCGCGGCTGATCAACGCCGATGCCGAAGACGTCGCGCTGATCTCTTCGGTGAGCTACGGCGTTGCCGCCGCCGCCAAACTCATCACCGTGCCGGCCGCCTCGCGCGTGCTCGTGCTCGAGAACGACCACTCGTCGGCGGTGCTGGAATGGACCACCCGCGCCGACGCGGGAAAATTCACCGTCGAGATGGTGTCGCGGCCTTCCGACGGGGATTGGACGGCGGCGGTTCTGGCCGCGATCGATGCGCACGGCGCGCCGCCTGTCGGCCTCGCATCGATCTCGTCCGTGCACTGGGCCGATGGCGGCGTGATCGACATGGATCCCGTTGCTTCCGCACTGCGCAAGCAAGGCGCCATGCTCTTGGTCGACGCCACCCACGCCGCCGGCGTGATGATGATCGACGTGCGCGCGCTCGATCCCGATTTCCTCGTCTTCCCCACTTACAAATGGCTGCTCGGGCCATACGGGCGCGCCTTTCTCTACATCGCAAAGCGCCGCCAGGAGGGCGTGCCGCTCGAGCAGACCAGCTACGGCCGCCGCGCCATCAATTCCGAGCGGGAGACCTACTATCGCGACGTCGAGTTCGTTACGGGCGCAAGGCGGTTCGATATGGGCGAGCGCGATCATTTCATTTCGCTGGAGATGGCCTCGGTCGGAATGGAGATGATGGCGGAGTGGGGCTGCGAGACCATTCAACAGCGGCTGCGCATGCTCACCGGCCGGCTCGCGGACCAACTGCGCAACGAAGCCGTGACGCTCCCGGATGTCTCGGTGCGGGCGCCGCATATCGTAAGCCTAGAGTTTCGGGGCGGCATGCCGGAGCGGTTGGTTCAACAGCTGGCGGCGGAGCGCATCTACGTCGCCCCACGCGTCGGCCGCATGCGCGTCAGCCCGCACGTCTACAACGACGAAGCGGATATCGACCGCTTTGTCGCAACCTTTCGCCGACTCGCACGCGTGAACTGATCTCGTCATTAACAGCAACGTATAGGGGGCAGCGTATGGCCGCACCGTCCCGTCCCGCCCGGCTGTGGTATCAGAGCTTCGTCCATCCCACCGAGCAAGCGCCCTACATCGAGCGGCTGCAGGCGTCGCTCGACGCAGCCGCCAGTCCCGACGTTCGCTTCGAGGTGCATGGCCTCGATCCACCCGATCATCTTTTCCATCCGCTGACCGAATTCCGCTGCGCGGCACAGACGATTCGTAATGCGCTGGAGGCCGAGCGCGCGGGATACGACGCCTTCGTCATCGGCCACTTTCAGGAGCCTGGCCTATTGGAAATCCGCGGTGCCGTCGACATCCCCGTCGTCGGGCTGGGCGAGGCGAACCTGCTCGCCGCGCTGAGCATGGGCGGCCGGGTGGGTCTCGTGACCATCGATCCCATCTTCATCGACTGGCACGAGCGGCAGGTGCGCGCACACGGCGTCGAGCAGCGCGTCACGGGGGTGCGGGCGATTCACGTGGACCTGCCCGGTTTCATGCGCGCCTTCACCGACGACGCCAGTTACGCGAAGGTCCGGGCCGATTTCGTGGAACAGGTTCGCCCGTTGGTCGCCGCCGGCGCCGAAGTCATCATTCCCGCGGGCGGCTTGCCGACGCTGCTGTTTGCCCGCGAGCGTCCTTTCCTCATCGATGGCGCGCTGGTGCTCAACGGCATCGCGGTGGCGGCAAAGGCAGCGGAAATGGCGCTTGCGCTACGGCGCCTAACCGGCGCGGTGGTCAGCCGCCGCGGCACGTACGCCAAGGCATCGCCTGCCTGTGTGGAGGAGTACCTCCAGGCGCGCTGGTGAAACCCGCCCGGCATTTCTCCGCATCACGCTTAATCACGCTTAATCACTCTGAATTGACCTGAAGATGTGATGGGCATCACAGCCCCGG
>Ga0306924_10000413_pt1 | contig 35435 bp, 31 predicted proteins | sample sta12Can44000111_FD_203756 | JGI IMG/M metagenome (GOLD analysis project Ga0306924, IMG submission 203756) | Lab enrichment of tropical soil microbial communities from Luquillo Experimental Forest, Puerto Rico - statanox.12C.anox.44.000.111 (v2)... | ecosystem: Environmental > Terrestrial >... | reverse complement strand
GCCACCAGCTTGTCCGCTTTCTTGAGAGACTCCTCAATCCCGAACAGGGCCGGATACGTCGTCTTCTCCGCCGCCGTATCTTTCCCGGCGGTCTTGCCCAGTTGCTCCGACGTCTGCGTTACGTCCAGAACATCGTCCACAATCTGGAACGCCAGCCCGATCTGCTGCCCGAAGCACCGCAGCCGCTTGATCTCGTCGTCGCTTCCACCCGCGTAGATCCCCCCACTCACCAGGCTCGCCGTGATTAGCGCCGCCGTCTTCGCACGATGGATGTACTCCAGCGTCTTCAGGTCAGGCTTCGAGTGTTCTGCCTCCAGGTCTACCACCTGCCCGCCAATCATTCCGTCGATCGTTCCGGTCCCGTGCGCAATCTCCTCGATAATGCGCACCCGTGCCAAAGCCGGGCATTGCAATCGCGCCAGCACTTCGTACGCTTGCGTCTGCAGCGCGTCGCCCGCCAGAATCGCCGATGCCTCACCGAACACGACGTGACACGTGGGCCGCCCCCGCCGTAGATCATCATTGTCCAGCGCCGGCAGATCATCATGAATGAGCGAGTAGGTGTGCAGCATCTCTAGCGCCGCGCCGACCTCGTCGATCCCCGAGGGAAGGGAACCGGCCACCATCCGCCCCGCCTCCCGGCACAAGATCGGGCGCAGCCGCTTGCCTCCCGCAAACACGCTGTGCCGCATCGCCCTGTGAATCGAAACAGGATGCTGCGTCCCCGCCGGGATCAGGCGTTCCAACGCCTCGTCGGCCGCAACGCGGCCCACTTCCAACGTCTCCTTCAGCATGGCAGGTGAGTATAGCAAGCGAGTGAGCCCAACATTCAGCACTCAGCAGACCGAGCACTTGGCAGTTGGCCCCGTGGGATTCGTGCAGGCAAGTGCAAAGAATCGGGTCGGCCTCGAGACAGGGGGGAGCATGGCCCAAAAGCTGATCGAAACGGAAATGGCCAAACGCCGATTGCCAAGCGCTAAAAAGCAGCCGGGGCGCCTTTCAGCGTCCCGGAATTTGGTTGCGAGAATGGGTTAGGCGGCGTGCTGCATGGCGGCATAGCGTTCCGCCGAGTTCAGGATGCCCTGCGCGTCGAATGCCGGACACATATCGCTGGCACCCGCGTCCAGCGCTGCTGTCCACATCTCCTCGTCGGCGATGCGGTGGGTGCATACGATAGGGATGCGCGGAAATTCCCGGTGTAAACGCGCCACGTCGGCGAGGCCTGATTGTTCGATGTCCAGAACAGCCACGTCGGCACGGCACCGGGGAATGGCCGCCCGCAGTTCGTCCACTGAGCTGGCCACCTGTACAGAATGATAGTGAAGACCAAGAGTCGACGCGAGTGATTGCGCCAGACGCGGATCACGCTGGAATACCAGGATCGTCAGGGCTTGCATTAAGAACCCCCTGATTCATCCGTAAGCCACGGAGGAGGAGGCTGTGCTTCGTCTCCGTCGTTTCCACGAAGACCAATCACAGACATTGATGGCTGGGCGCGGCGACCGATTAACGTCCCGCCGGAGCCTTCTCGCTTTGCCCATCGAAGGCCACGGCCTGAAGCTTCCCGTTCTGCTTCAGCAAGATTTCGACTTTACCCTCGGCTTGTTCGAGTTCTTTGCGACACGCCGCCGAAAGCTGCATCCCTTCCTCAAAAAGGGTGAGCGACTTCTCCAGCGGGGCATCGCCTTTCTCCAGTTCCTGAACAATTTTCTCCAGGCGCTGGAGGCATTCCTCAAATTTTGCCAAGGAGTGACTCCTGAACGTATTTTAATCCAATTTCACACCTTGGAACTCCGTAAAATTTCTTGTTATCACTGTCTGCCAAGGGCCGTCTGATAAGCTGCTGGACCGACACAACCCTTATGCAAACACGAATGGTTCTGATTCTCCTGATTGTTACTTGTTGCGTATCTACAGTATTTTCCGCAGGCGCCGCCGCTCAATCGGTGCCCAACGGAGCTTCTGGCGCCCATGAGGAGGCTGCGCACAGCTTACCGTACCGTCCGAGCTTCGACGCAACCGCCATGGACAAGTCCGCCGATCCTTGTGTGGACTTCTATCAATACGCTTGCGGCGGATGGAAGAAGGCCAATCCGATTCCTCCTGACCGCACATCCTGGGGCCGCTACGCTCAGCTCTACGAGGACAATCTCGCGTTGCTGCGCGGAATTCTTGAACGTGCGTCCGCGGTCAGGAATCGCAATGCCGTAGACCAGAAGATCGGCGATCTGTACGGCTCCTGTATCGACGAAGCCGCCGTCAACCGCCGCGGTGCTTCACCCATTCAGTCGCAACTGGAATCCGTCGCCGCCGTGAAGTCGATTCCCGACCTCGCTCCCGTGCTGGCCAAGTTGCAATTGGAAGACGTCCGGGGCGAGGTGATGTTCGGACCGGGTTCCATCCAGGACCCGGATAACGCCGAAATGCAGATTGCCAACGTGGATCAAGGCGGCCTCGGCCTGCCCGATCGGGACTACTACACCAAGGACGATGCCAAGTCACAGGAAATTCGAGAACACTATCGGCAATACGTCCAAAACATCTTTGCTATGTTGGGGGACTCGCCTACAGCGGCGAAGGCCAATGCCGAAACTGTGATGCGCATGGAGACCGCGCTAGCCAAAGCGTCACAGACGCGCACCGAGCGCCGCGACCCTTACAAGTTGATGCACAAGATGACACCCGGACAACTGGAGGCCCGGGTTCCAAACTTCGACTGGAAATCTTTCTGGAAGGCGTTGAACCCTCCGGCGTTTCAAACCGCGAACGTCATGTCGCCTGACTTCATGAAACAACTCAATGCCAGCCTGGCCGACGAATCGCTGGAGAATTGGAAGACCTACCTCCGCTTCCATGTCGCAAATATCCATGCCGACTACCTCTCCACCAATTTCTCCGACGAGCACTTCCGGTTCTTTCAAAAGTATCTTCGCGGCGCGCAGGAGCAGCAGCCGCGCTGGAAGCGCTGCGTCGAGTTCGTGGACCACAATCTCGGCGAAGCGCTTGGGCAGGTCTATGTCCGGCAGGTTTTTTCGCCTGAGCTAAAAGCCAGCACACTGAGGATGGTTGAGGAGATCGAGACAGCAATGGAGCTGCGGATCAGCCAATTGGATTGGATGAGTCCGGCGACCAAGCAACAGGCGCTCCTGAAACTGCACCGCATTCGCAACAAGATCGGTTATCCCGACCAATGGCGCGATTACAGCGCAGTGGTCATCACACCCGGCGACTTCGCGGGCAACATGCGCAATGCCATCGTCTTCGAATCGCGGCGCCAGCTCAACAAGATCGGCCAGCCCGTGGATCACGGCGAGTGGCAGATCACGCCCCCGACCGTCGATGCGTATTACGACCCACAGATGAACGACATCAACTTTCCCGCCGGCGTCCTACAGCCCCCGCTTTACGACGCCAAAATGGACGACGCGCCCAATTACGGCGATACCGGGGGAACTATTGGCCACGAACTCACCCACGCTTTCGACGACGAGGGCAGCCAGTTCGATGCCAAGGGCAACCTCAAGAACTGGTGGACTCCCGACGACCAGAAGAAGTTCGAGGCTCGAACGCAGTGCGTCGATGACCAGTACTCCCAATACACCGCGGTTGACAAGATCCACCTCAACGGCAAACTCACGCTCGGCGAAAACGTCGCCGACCTTGGCGGCGAGATACTGGCTTACATCGCATGGAAGGATGCGATCAAGGATCTAAAGCTCGAGCCCATCGATGGCTTTTCCCCGGACCAGCGCTTCTTCATCGGGTTCGCGCAGTGGGACTGCGCCAATGAGCGCCCGGAGCAACTGCGCGAGTGGGCGGTGACGAATCCCCATTCGCCGGCGAAGGACCGGATCAACGGCGTCGTGGTCAACATGCCGGAGTTTTCCTCTGCCTTCTCTTGCAAGGCCGGTCAGCCGATGGTGAGCTCGAAGGTGTGCAAAGTGTGGTGAAGCCAGTCGTCAGCCGTAAGGAGGCGCTTGATGATTCATGGCTGGCTAGCGACTGACGACTGGCGACTGGCGACTGACTCCCAGCGCCTCCAGCACATCCACCGCCGACGAATACTTCCCGTTCGGAGCACTGATCTGCGCTCCTTGCACAATCTCGCGCACTGCGATCAGCATCTCTCGCGCGATCGTAACGCCTTCCTGTCGCGCCGCCTCTGGCGTTGACGCCTTCGCCATCCGCTCAATGACAGAGTCCGGCACCGAAACCCGCAGTTCGTTCTTCATGAACTCCGCGTTGCGGACACTCACCAGCGGCCAGATCCCAGCGACCACAGGGATCCGGAATGGCTCGACCTGCTTCAGAAACGCCTCCAGCAGCGCCAGATCGAACACCGGCTGCGTTACCGCATATTCCGCTCCCGCCTCCACTTTGTAAGCAAAGCGCCGCACTTCCTCATCGATGTTCGGCAACCCAGGATTCGCACCTACTCCAATTACAAACCCCGTTCCCGATCCAATCGCATTCCCGCCAATATCCATTCCGCGATTCAGGTTGCTGACGATGTTCACCAGTCCTATCGCATCGACATCGAACACCGCCGTCGCATCGGGATAGTTCCCCATCTTCGGCGGATCACCCGTAATGCAGATCAGATTCCGAATGCCGGTTGCAGCCGCCCCTAACAGATCGGACTGGATCCCCAGCACATTCCGGTCCCGGCACGTGTAATGCAGCACCGCCTCGATCCCCACCTCGCGCTGCACAATCAAAGACAGGGCCTGGTTCGAAATGCGCGCCGAAGCTCGCGGGCTGTCCGGGATATTGATCGCATCCACCCCCACCGACTTCAGGAACCGCGCGCCCTCCACTTCCTTGCGCACGTCGGTGCCCTTGGGCGGCACGATCTCGACCATCGTGACAAACTCGCCCGCGGCAATTTTCTTGCCGAGTTGCGATCGCTGCCCGATCGGCTGCGTCGTTGCCACGGCGGGCGCCGGATGCGGCGCGCTCGTCTGTACCCGAGCAGCCCGCGCTTCGCCCGCGCGCAACGCCGATTTCATTGCCCGAATGTGCTCTGGAGTTGTTCCGCAGCACCCCCCCACCAAGCGAACTCCCGCTGCCACAAACTTCTTTGCATAACTCGCCATGTACTCAGGGGAGCACAGGTAGATGTTCCGTCCATCCACCGACCGCGGCATTCCTGCATTCGGCTGCGCGGCCATCGGCAACGTTGTCACCGCGCGCACGCGCTCAATCGCATCCAGCATCGCCACCGGACCAATGCTGCAGTTGCATCCAATCACGTCTGCGCCCCAATGCATCAGTTTCGTCGCAAACGTCTCCGGGTCCGATCCGTCCAGACAGTTCGAGTCTTCATCCACTGTCACCGACGCAATCACTGGCAGTGTCGGACTTACGTCCCGCGCCGCCAGCATCGCCTGGTGCAGTTCCTCGACATAGCCGAACGTTTCGAGGATCAGCAGGTCTACCCCACCCTCGGCCAGCGCCGCAATCTGTTCCCGGAACGCCTGTCTTGCTTCCTCAAACGATGTCTTGCCCAACGGCTCAATCCGGATTCCCAGCGGGCCAACCGAACCCGCCACCCATACATCGAAGCTCTTGGCAGCCTCCTTTGCCAGCCGTGCCCCAGCGACGTTAATGGCATGCACCTTGTCCGCCAAGCTGTGCCGGCCCAACCGGAAGCTGTTCGCTCCAAAAGTATTGGTTTCAATGATTTCCGCGCCAGCCTGCAAGTATCCCTGATGCACCGAGTGGATCAGCTCAGGCTGCGACAGGTTCAGTTCGTCGTATGAGCGATTGATGAAAATCCCGTGCGCGTAGAGCAGCGTCCCCATCGCTCCGTCGCACAGCATGGGCGACTTGCTCAACCGCGTAAGGAAATCTGCAGCCATAGGATTTCGAGAATACAGGATGGAAATCGATTTTGCATCCAGGGCGAACGGGGTTCTGTAGCGTCCGTGTGCGTCCCGCTTGGAGCGAGGGGTTCGTAATAGAGCCGTGGCTTACTAGGGCATGGTGCGTATCAGGGCGCGCCTTCAGGTGCGCCGCGCGGCATTCGCTCTCATGGCCCTTTAGGGGGCTGAGACCTGGTCGCGCGGCCAGATGCACCGAGTAGTCCATGAGGAGACTCGAAAAAATGGGCTCTGCTATAATCCCGAGTTTCGCGTCCAAATCTTTCTCCATCATGCTCTTGGGAGTTCCTCGTTTGAAGAGAGCGGTCTTCGGTTCCCTGATCCTGTTAGCAGCTTGCGTGATCCTCGCGTCGTGCGGAAACAGCGCCCGCTCGAGTGGCCCCACCACCTCTGGACTCAAGTTCCGGGCCCTCGTTTCTCAGGACGTCTCCTCCATCGCTTCTGTCCCCGGGATGATCATCATCGACGCGCAAAAAGACCTCCGCGCCAACCGGGCCTCCATAAGCAGCGGCATCGCCTTTCTCCCCGGCGCCATGATCATTTCTAACGATCGTAAGATCACGGTCTCGATCAACGACACCAACAATGCGGTCGAGGTCATCGACAACACCAAGGAATCCGCGAACGGCGTTACCACCTTGCCCGGCAACACCGAGAGTCTTGCTATCTCCCCCGACAATTCCACCGCATATGCGGCCATGCCCAACGCAGCAGTTCCGGGCGGCGGTACCAGCGGTGGCGTCGCTCTCGTCAATCTGACGAATGCGAGCACACCGCCTGTCCTACCTATCCCCGGAGCCCATTTTGTCTCTCAGAGTGGGGACGGAAGCAAGCTCCTGGTCTTCAGCGATAACACCGACCTGAGCCGACTAGGAAAAGATGCCAACGTTCAAACCGTGACCATCGTCTCGCCCTTCAACATCGTGGGGGGGACCAAGAATGCAACTTGCAACCCCGTGCTTCCCAGCCCAGTCGTTTGCCAATATGTCGCCGGCTTCGATCATCCGGTGGCTGGTTTTTTCAGTAGCGACAACACTCAGGCCTGGATCCTCAATTGCGGCCCCGAATGCGGCGGCACGCAGGCGAGCATTCAGCTTCTTGACTTGCACGACCCGGCGCATCCGGCGGCCGGTCCGGCCACTCCGCTTCCCGGAGGTGCGACAGTGGGTCTCATCTCTGGCCAGACCATGTACGTCGCCGGGAATCCGCCGGCGGGCTTGAATGGCTGCGCCGGTGGCCCCACGACCGCTGCCGCCACCTGCGGACGGTTGACCACCTTTGACCTGACCACGCTTCCTCAGGCGAATCCGATCGCTCCTTCCGAAGTCATCCCCGACGGCTACCACAACAAAATCGACATCAGCGGCGATGGTCAGCTCTTCATCGGATCGCATAACTGCACCAACATCGTTCCCGCCAACCCCGGCGCCGAGCAACGCGGTTGCCTCGCCATCCTCAACACCACCACCAATAGCCTCGTCATTCCTCCTGACAACGGAGACGTCACGGGCCTCCAGTCCATCACCAATCGCACCGTTTTCTACGTGGTCGAGGGCGGAGAACTCCGCATCTACGACACCACCACTGACAAGATCTTCACAGTCAGGTCCATCGACATCTTCGGCAATGCGATTGATGTGAAGCTGATTGACTTCTAAAGGCGGGTCTCAGGTGACAGCGGACAGGTCACAGGCGTGTGAGTTGCGCCGCTGACATTGGTGACACGAAGATTAGTACGCAACGCCTGCTTGTGTGAAGTGGCTCAGCATCCCGTGACCTGTGACCTGTGACTTAAGGTGTGAGCTGCAACCGATGCGCCGCCGCCTTCTCCACCACTTGCTGGGAGAAGGGAAGCACAAACGTCGTGCCTTCGTACCAGGCCTTCCACTGGTCCATGTAGTAGGGGCTGAGAAAATTGCCCCCCTGTCCAGTTACCGTATTCAGGGTCGACTGGTCAAAGTTCGATAAGTCCGCCGTGTATCGCTCGGATGGCCCGAACGTGCGCCCTACCTGCTTCACCGTTACTCCGTTCCCCGACTGATCATGCAGGCCCGGCGCTGTCCAGCGCGCGATCAGCGGGATGCGCCCCAGCACCGGATGCTCAATATCAATCGGAGAGAACGCTCCCCAACTCCACTGCGCCAAATCCTGCGGAGCGTCCGGGTTACTGACCGCCGCCTCCACCGCCGCCGCCAGGAGCGTGTCGTAGTTCACCTGTCCTTGGGGAAGCCACGCCTTCGGCTGCTTCTCCAGCACGTTCACCAGCCAGATTGACGAACTGAACCAGTGATAGCTTTTCCAACTGAACGTTCCATCATCCTTCGCGGCTTTCTTGTCGGTCGCTGCTTTCGGCGCCACGCCCAGCTTCGGCTCGAGCAACAAGCGCCGCAACTCATACTGCGAACGGTTCTCGATCGTTGCAGCAGCTGAATCGATCGTCACCCGTCCGTCCCAATCGCGCATCAGATCACGCGCCTGCTGCGCACGCTTCGAAAGACCCTTCACGTGGTCCAGCGCATACACAAACCGCTCCGCGCAGAAACGGTCGAACGCCGAGTACACATCCGTCTGCAGCGAAAGCATGTCTGCCGCCGAAAACTTCCGCCCTGACTCCAACACCTGGTAGATCCGGTCCGTCCGCCACGGTGGATCCCACTCCGTACTCACGCTATACGGATACTTGTCCGGCGTGATCCGCGAGTTCGCCGTCGCCAGAGCTCCCGAAGGCGGATCCAACACGCTCGGCAGCTTGTCGAACGGAATGTACCCCGTCCACTCATGCGCATCGTCGGCCCCGCCCACCGGCAGGCTGCCATCCCCCGCCTTGCGGATCGGCACATGTCCGGTCGCGTGATACCCGATGTGCCCATCCACATCCGCATACACCGTGTTCTGCCCCGGCGAATCCCACGTCGAAAGCGCCTTCAAGAACCCATCCCAGTTCTGCGCCGAGTCGATCTCAAAGAAGGGATCGCGTACGCCCTCATACGCCGTCCACCGCAACGCAATTTTCCGCGTCTCGCCCGGAATCAGGTCCGTGATGATCGGCCCATGCCGCGTCACTGCCACGTCCACGTTCACGTCCGCCCGCCCCTTTACGTGGATCACTTCTTTGCGATGCTGCGGCTCCTGCCACGCCGTGCTGGAATCCTTGGGACTCTTCCCGTTAGGGACCTTGTACTGCCCCTCGTCGTTGAATTCCTCGACGTACAGGTCCTCGACCGTCGGCCCCGCATTCGTGAATCCCCAGGTCACCCGCCGGTTGTGTCCGACAATCACGAACGGCATTCCCGGAAGCGTTACGCCCACCACGTCGTAGTCGCCCGCGTGCAGGTGCGCCTCATACCACAGGTTCGGCATCTGATGTCCCAGGTGTATATCGTTCGACAGCAGCGGCTTTCCCGTGACTGTGTGCGCACCCGACACCACCCAGTTGTTGGATCCCGGAATCAGCACCGGCCGCGGCGCGACCGACACTCCTGAGCCATGTGCCCCCACCTGTGCCATGTTGCTGTCTGGGCCATCCATCTCATCGTCATCACCTTCGCTGTCGCCCGGCTTAGGGCGCGCCAAGTCGTCAATCTTTCGGCTTGCCCCAGAAGGCGGCCGATCCCGCCATGAACTATTCACGTAGAGATCCGCGGTCAGATCGGGCCCCAGTTTCGCCAGCACCTTTTCGCGAATGAGCGCGCTACGATACGTTCCGTGATTCAAGTCCTGCACGAGGCGCGCGCCCAGCAGCATGCAGTCCTCAATCGTCCACGGCTTGGGCTGATAGCCCAGAATGCGGAATTCGATCGGCAAGTGCTCGAGATGCGTCGCGGTATAGGTCGTCACCCCGCGCGCGTAAGCCTGAAAGTAGGCGCGGTCCCGGGGCGAAAACGCCTCCACTGATTTGCGCGCCATCTCCCGCAGCCCCAGAATGCGCTGCTCGCGGTCATGCTCCAGCACCGACGGACCCAGAATCTCCGACAACTCTCCGGCGGCAAACCGCCGGATTATATCCATCTGCCAGAGCCGGTCCTGCGCCGTCACATACCCTTGCGCGTAGAACAAGTCCTCCAGAGTCTGCGCTTCGATGGTCGGCACGCCATGTTGATCGCGGATCACTGTCACCGGGGCCGACAACCCCGGCAACCGGACGCTCCCGTCCAGTTGCGGCAGCGCCGCCCGGGTCTCGTAAAAAAGATAGGCAACGAGCCCCGCCAGCAGAAATAGCACTGCGAGCACGATCGTCCCCAGCACGCTGCGCCGCGCCCGAACCGAGGCAGAGGATTGAGCAGTCGTCGTCCACGTAGCCATGTGTTTCGCTCGATTGTAGGGGCTGAAGGAACTGGAAGACAAACACAGGAATGCCGTGCGTTAACAGCTAGCGGATGAGCCCGTACTTGAACTCCAGAATGATCGCGATCCCGATCAGCAGTGCGACGCATCCCAGAATCCGTGCCCATCGAAGCTGCGCCGGAGTCAGGCTCTGCCGCGTCCCCAGCGACGCAAAGCGCACGAATCCCTCGGGCGCAACCAGAAGCCACAGCGCCCCGCCGAAGAACCAGAGCAGAGAAACAATGCTGACGATGCCAGTGAAGGTCATTGTGAGGACAGGGTATCAGAGCCGCTGCCTCAAGAATATTGTCATCCCGAGCGAAGTCGAGAGCCTGCTCTGAGCTAGGCCGAAGGGGACACTACTCCCCTTCACTCAGCGTGATCTGCCGAGCGAAACGCTTAATCTCGGATTTACACGTAGCGTATCCCTCTAACGATGCGCGTCGTTAAGGAGCGCTCCGCAGTGGGAAACCCTTGATCGGCACTCGTCCCTTGAGCAGAGGTAAGTTCGACAACAGAACCGGTTTCTCGGCCGCATTCATTCGGGTCTCAGCCTGAACTTGACCCTGCTGAAGCGGAAGCGATTTTGCTCCTGCGTCGTCATCCTTCTCGGACGCGAAGGAACCGTTCCTCTCCGTTCCCATCTCACCGAAATTACCTGACGAACTGAAACTGCCTGTCGCTGCAAAACTGCCATCGTTGTATGCCGCTGAGAAAGTTCCTGTGTTCGTTGCCATCCACATTTTGCCAGCCCAAGTGAACGGACTGAGCGGGTCGCTGGATGTCTGGCGAACCCGGCGCGGCATGCCGGATTTCGTGTAGGTGATGTCGAAGGAGACGGACGCTGGCGCGTTGCCAGTTCCGCCAAACTGCAGTTGGTCAGTAACGGCGATATTCTGTAAGTGGATTGTCAGGGTGTCGCCCGTGATTTGCACAGCGTCGTCAGGAATTTGCACGATCCAGAAAACGCCGTTCGGCGTGATACCCGGATTGAAGTCATGCACCTGTAACCCCGAACTGGGGTCGTAGAGGTCGATTCATATCTCTACGAACGTACCGTGCGCCTTGGCGGACGTTGTTCCTCCCCCGCCGTATGTTGACACAGCTCCAATATAATCACCCTGATAGACGCGGATGTCCGTGATGACGTTGTAGGTCTTGCCGTTGCCGTCAGTCGCAGCGCCAGCAGTGTAGCCCATCGCGACAAATGTGCGGGAATTGTTGATCCCGTGCGGATCGGCGTTCAACCCATCGAAACCAGCCCCGACACCGGGAAAGAACTGATTGAAAAGCCCAAAAGGTTGGATAACGTCGCCTCCCGGAAGGGGTACAGGGAAAACCTGTCCCGCTAGCGGAAGGCTACAGAGGAAGAGAATGTATACTGCGCCCGCGATCTTGATCCCTTTGGTCATGACGCCCCCTTTTGACCAAGGACTCCGCGCAGACTTTTTGCGCTGGTTTAGTTGTTATCCCAGATTTCCCCCTTTGGTCAAAACTGGGGCGGAATTTTACACCCGTTTTGTTCTCAGATGTCAAGAAGGCTCGCTTCAAAGGAAGGGAGATCCGCGCGGTCTGAGTGGCAAAGAATGGAATGAGCGTCTGGAGAACCGGCTGGCGATGCATGTTGCGGAGTCGCACAAAGCCGCCTGAAAAAGCGGGACGAGGGCTAGCTGGCCCGCGCAAGCACCGCCCACAGCCGCTGCTTTTGCTTTAGCTGCTCCTCTTGCAGCCGCGACTTCAATTGCTCCATCTTGCGGGTCTCTGATTTTCTCTCGATTCGTAGCGCGGTCAGTTCAGTTTCGTGGGATTTCGGCTGGGTCATGGAACAAACCGGCCGGAAAGGCGTCAAGACTAGGCAGACTTCTTTACTTGCGCGCAGAACTCGATCATCTTCCCGCGTTTTTGCGGAGGAACCCACGCCACGTTTCTGTGAAAACGATTCGGGATATAAAACTTGATTAGCTTCGCCATCACAATCCTGCCTTTGGGGTCCGGGCTTGCAACCGAACTGCCGCATTAAAAGGGAGCAGGTTCGCTCCCATCTGCTCTGCGCCACTGACTGTCACCGCTTGGAAAGACCCGAGGCCGGTTAGCCTCGAAAAACTTGCTTCCCAATCTCTAGTGCGTTTGATTCACGAAATCGTGACTCGCTTCAGCGTTGTTTGTAATTTAGTTGTCAGAGGAGCCACGGACCGACAAGCTAATCGCGGCAAGCATCCAATGGACGCAGAAAATCATGCAGAAGATCGACTCAATCCTGCAAGAACCTAAGGCCGAGTACAAGCTGTCTACCGATGGCGCGTGCATCGGAAACCCCGGTCCGGGCGGCTGGGCTTGCGTCCTGAGGGTTGATGGACACGTTGATGAGCTGTTTGGTTGTGCGCCACACACCACAAACAGTCGCATGGAGCTGCAGGCGGTCATTGAAGGTCTGAAGTCTCTGAACGAGCCATGCTCGGTCGCCGTCTCAACGGATTCCCAGTATGTGCAACTCGGCATCACGAAATGGGTGGAGATGTGGAAGGCCGCCGGATGGAGAAGAAGTGATAGGCGCGCTGTTCTGAATCAAGACCTGTGGAGGGAATTGGACGAGCGCATCGCACTGCACACTGTTCGATGGAAATGGGTGAAGGGGCACGCCGATGACCCGGACAATTTGCGCTGCCACCATCTCGCAAACCGAGCCGCTAGGCAACAGATTTCATCGAGCGGTAGTCGGAGTGGGTAATCAGGGCGAGAGTGCATGAGGGAAAGTTTCGCAGAAAGTAGACCTATGCTCCTGCTCTGGTGCGGATCGCCTTCAGGATTCTTTCTCTTGCCACGACCAACCTGTCTGGTGGGGCGTTCTGTCCTCGTACGAGCTGGCCTGTCTATTTCGCTCGGCTACACAGGTCAAGCGCCGAAGTGCGTCATCCTGGTTTCGATAAGGTTTCCCACAGAAAATGGCTTCATTGGCGGGCGTAGTAGATAGCTCTGGTCCTCATTGCTGATCGTCGTCGTGATGATGGCCTCGCCCGTGACCATGCTCGCGCCAATGGCCATTGTCGTGGTCCTCGTGGTCCCAGTGTCCCTCATGGCATTCCCAGCCCTCGCGGTAGTGGTCATAGTGGGGATGAACCCAGTATGCACCTTCAAACGGCGGACGCTCCCAACGTCCTCGGACCCACTTGTAATGGTGACCCACCGGCCTCCAATAGCCCTCGATCCAAACGAAGCTAGCCTCGGGAGGCGGTCCAGGCTCTTCGTAAACGACCGCTGGTGGGGGTGTCCCGATGTACACCGAAATTTGCGCTGAACTCGGGTAGGCGATGGCGACTACGAGCAGTGCACCAGGCATCCACTTCCATCTCATCTTCAGACTCCTTATTGTTATGCTCCACCGGGCCTCCGAAGGGCGTCAACAAAATGTGCCTCGCCGCCTACACGCAGAGGTGCATGGCCTTGGGTCACCGAAAGTCTTCGTAGAGTAACGCCTCAGCGGCGCGAGCTGATGATGCGGAAGGTCAATTCACAGATTCTTATCTAGATAAGCTTGCAGGGCGGTTCGAAAGTCAGTACCGTCTAATAGGGCTTACTCTAATTCGGAAAATTCATGGTCAACTATGTGGCTTGCGGCATCGTCCGCAGAAGCAAGCATCTCCCGAGCTCGCTTCTCGGTTAGCGCCGCTCGGACTTCAGGCGTGTCGTCCAGAAGCGCCCCTATGACGGTGTCTTGTGCCATGGCCTTCCGTTGATACCTCTTGCATATTCGTACGAGTTGAAGCGTCACGTACGATAGCCGATCCATAGCGATGCGAATTATACCGTTGGCAGGTCGTTTGCCTCCGCGCAACTATGGTCGTCCGGTAAGAACCATTCAGTGAATCCTAGCAGCCTTGCATTCTCGTCGGAGAGGAAAATTCGCTTCCCGGTGACCTCGCGGCCACACCTCTCGCATACCTCGCAAACCTTGACGCAATAATCTCCGGGAAGGGCCTGCCGCAGGGCCCGTTCGTTCTACGATTCGGTCCGCACGTCGCCAAGTGCGGTCTGCTACGGGGATGGTCGAGAGTTTAGGCCACTCGGATAATGAAAATTGTGACTTTTTCCAATTACTGCCTCTTACCTCCACCGCCGAACAAGCCCTTGATGAAATCAATGTTAAATGTCAGACCAACGAAGGCACCACCGTCGAAGCGTTAGGCAGACCGCCCTTTAGCTGCTCCAGAAATCAAAGGCTATCCACGATCATGTGTTTCATCGAGCGATGGGGTCTAACTACCTATCTCTTGGTCCCAGTCGGCGACTTCAGGTTGGGATCGAGGCGACTAGCTTCGTTAAATGCCGCCTCTGCGGACGAGTTGTCATTCAGCCTGAGAAGAGACATTCCCAAATTGTAATAGGCATGCGCGAAGTCTGGTTTCAATCGTGTCGCTTCCCGATAGCTGTCGGCTGCAGCCTGATAGTCTCCTTTGCTGAAGAGAGCAGCACCCAAGTTAAACCGCAGGTTCGGGTCGCTCGGCTGCAAAGCGATGGTACCTTGATAGTTCGTGATCGCGTCGTCGAACTTGTTTGTTGCGAACTGGCAACCAGCGAGCCCTGCCAGAGCCTCGCCGAAATTGGGCCGCAGCGTCAGAGCCTTGCGATAGCTGATAATCGCCTTGTCGTATTGTTTCTCGCTTTGATAGCTGTGGCCTAGGTTGTAAAGGCCGTCGGGATCTTCCGGCTTGAGAGCAAGTCCTTTCTCGTAGGCCTGCACTGCCTCTTTGCTTTTGCCTTGTGCCTGACAGGCCGCGCCCAGCGTAAACAGAACATCCGGTTGGTGTGAATTCAGGCGCAGACTGTGCTGCAAACTGGCTTCCGCATCGCCGTAGTGTTGAGTGGCGTACTGAAAGTGGCCAAGATTCGCCCAGCTGGCAGCGTCCTTTGGATGATGCTTGACGACCTTCTGGTAGACACCAATGGCATCGTCAGTACGTCCGGCTTGTTGTAGGGCATGGCCATAGTTCTCGAGGGTGTCGGGTGCGTCGGGCCTGACTCGAAGCGCCTTCTCAAGATAAGGAATGGCTTCCGCACCCCTTTGCTGTCCGACCAGTGCTGCACCGGCGTTGTTCAGGGCATCAGCATTGTTTGGGTCCAGTGTGGCAGCCTTCTCGAAAGCGGCAATCGCTTCGTCCGTCTTGCCCATTTTCAAGAACGACGCCCCCATGCCGTTGTAGGCTTCCGGGTAGTTGTCGTGAATCGCAACCGCTTTGCGGTACGAGGCGAGGGAGTCCTCGTACTTGCCTTCATGGTACTGAGCGTGGCCCAAGTCGTTATATGCGATGGCATCGTCAGGCGCCAGCTTGATCGCCTTTTGGAAATCGGCGACTGCCTCCGCGTCTTTGCCCTGAGCTTCCAGGGCCTTACCCAGATTATGGACGGCGTCCTCATAGTCCGGCTGGATCGCGAGTGCCTTGCGAAACTCCTCGGCGGCCTCTTTATAGGCCTTGTTGGCGAGAAAGTCCTCACCCCGTTTGTTAAGTTCAATCGCTTGTGGCGCAGGAGTTGGAGCAGACTGAGCCAGGACACTCCTTGGGTCGAGAGCACAGAAAAGAAAAAGAATCAGGCAGGACAGGCTAAGCGGCTGCCGGCAGCCGACGTGGCATGTGATCCCTGTGCGAATATGTAGTGTCCTCACTCTAGTCTCTGTGTTCGGTCTTGTTCATTTCTTGCCGTTCGGGGTTGATGATTGAAGTCGGCAGCCCAAAGCCGATGCCTAACGTGAGACCAAGATTTGCGCTTTGGTGTTCCGAACGACACACATTATATGCGTCGTGTCCCGCTGAGTCCGTAACTCAGCTCACGAAAGGGGGGCTCGGACGGGGCATGATCAGTAAAGACATATCTCGCCGCCTTTTCGGCTGAAGCAAACGGAGGGGCCAGTCAGGAATATGGACAACCACGGTGAAAATCACTTGTGGGCTGAGTGCTGCTCTTGCCGCAGCGCGTGACTGAAAAGACCCAACGGGAGAAACGCTGCACGTAGCCAAGGTTAGCGGCGGTTTGACGCTTTGAGCAAAGATTATCTTGTGTTTCTATGGGTTTGCACGCGAAGAACCCACACCCGCTTCCCATCTACACTTGTGAGCGACAAGGGCAGTTGGTAAGAAGACGCGGACCTTCTACCGCGCAAACTCTCCCAGGGAATGCCGCACTGTGCGAGGAGGCTAGCCGCAAATATGGCCATCTTTTGCCTTACGTGCTCACTCATTGCGATCAGCCCGGTGCGCTTGTGAGTGACTACAAATTGAGTGCGCGAGAAGCACGGGTACTGCTTGTCGCCTTTTCGTTGAACTCGGAGACAGAGTGGGCTGACGAAAAGCTGCGGAGAACTCGTGGCAACCGCTGGAGCATCAAACCACCCTCGGCTTGTCTGAATCTTGATCTTAAAATCTCGTTTACGCACTGATTTCAGCTTTTCCATTCTCATCTCACTTGTCTCCTGACGTCTGGGTTGTCATTGATTCTCACCGTTGATTCGGAACCATTGCCGCTTTTCTGTCAGGCGAACACCGGCAACTAGGGTTGTTCGCCAATCCGCCTCCCCCTCCCATCCTAGGGGCTGGAGACTCGCATTGGCGACGGTAATCGTTAAATACCCAGCTAGGTCGGCAGGATGCTGACGTACCCTGGGGTTCCTGCGCGGAGGCCTTCAATTCTTGGCTTCATCTGTCCGTTTCATCTCTCAAGACGAAAGGGGCGGATTTGAGCCGCCCCATCTTGCGAACACCGTCCCGAGTTGAGTCCAACTTGAGTCCAAAACTCAGGCTTTCGGACTCGTTTTTCGCTACTGGCCTCACCTAACTCCATTGATTTCAATGAGGCTTAGCGAAGTGAAGTTGAATTTCATTTTCAAGATCGGCCGATGGTATGCTGACTCTTCGAGAGGACGTTCCGCGGCCGCATCCGCTGCCAAGGCCCCCACCCTTGCCCACGCTGCACAAACGCATCGACGACCAGACCTCCATCTCCCCCGAGATGGTCCGCGAAGCCCAAGGCATCCTCCACGAGCACCTCAAGCGCGTCGGCCTGAAGCACACCGCCCAGCGCGACACCATCCTCCAGACCTTCCTCGAAACCCGCGAGCACCTCTCCACCGACGAGCTCCACCGCCTGGTCAAGAAGAAAGACCCGCGGATCGGCTACACCACCGTCTACCGCACCCTGAAGCTCCTCGCTGAGTGCCACCTTGCCAGCGAAGTCGCTTTCCACGATGGCATCTCGCGCTACGAGCACCAGTACAACCGCCGCAGCCATCACCACATGGTCTGCACCGACTGTGGCAGCTCGGTCGAGTTCTTCTCCAACGAAGTCAAGAAACTCGAGGAGGACATCGGCCGGCGTTACCACTACCGCACGACGCGGCATACCTTTCAGATCTATGGAGTGTGCGAGGAATGTCGCAGAAAGAAGTCTGCGGAAAGAATAGTCTGAATTGGTTCATCTTCCGCTACCCCGTGAAATCCATGGCCGCTGAACATTGCTTTACGAAGTGTTTCCTTATCGAGGATCGATGTGGGCGGCTCCTCCTGTTTGACCCGCATCGCTGCGAAAACAGTGCCGATGAACTTCCCACACACGTTCGTACGCCCAATGGCCAAGAATTGCCCGTCCTCGGTGAAGACCTAGCCGCCGAGGTCGGGCATCGCTGCGGGGCTCCTGTGCAGATGATGCAGTTGAACCACGGGATCTTTGATGAAGCCTGTATCGGTGATCGCCTCCAACACAATCCGCGAAATAGAACGACTCGCGGAACGAAGCCTCGACGTGCGGCAATTCCGCCCGAACGTTGTGGTTCGTCTGCTCCGTTCCGCTCCCTTCCAGGAGGATGAATCGCTGGGCAGCACGCTCTGCTTCGGCGAAGGCGGCGATTCCCCCGCCATCACCGTCACCATGCGCGACGTCCGTTGCGCCATGGTGAATCTCGATCCCGACTCAGCAACCCCGTCGCCCGAAGTGCTCAAGGCCATCGTTCTTGCGAATCAGAACAACGCGGGGGTCTATGGCACGGTGACTCGCCCCGGCAGCTTTGGCGTAGGCCAACCCATCCTCCTCCACACAGCAAACGAGAGAAGCGAACTCGGTGTCCCAGGTGCACGCTCGTTTGTTGTGCGCTAACCTGAGAACGACCGATTCAGGCAGCCATAGGGTATTATCGTTCTGTGCAGCGACGTGTTACACTCGCGCTTCTCCCTATTCTCCTGCTCGCCGTTCTCAGCGTCCGTCGCGTCTCCGCACACCACTCCTTTGCCTCCACCTACTCCGACCAAACCATCACCCTCGAAGGCAAGGTCGTCGAATTTCTTTACCGCAGCCCGCACTCCGCCATCCTGCTGGAGACGCCGGCCAGCAACGGACAGACGATCCTCTGGGAAGCGGAATCGGGTACTGCCGGTCAACTCAGCCGGCAGGGCATTGAAAAGGACACGCTCAGACCCGGCGACCAGGTGACCATCAGCGGCAATCCCAGCCGCAACGCCGCCGACCACCGCATGCGCATCGACGAAATCACCCGTCCTTCCGACGGATGGAAGTGGAAAAACAGCTATTAGAAAATCGCCTGAAAAACCTGCCTTGTTATGCTGAGCGAAGTGAGGCGCAGCCGAACGCAGTCGAAAGCCTACCCTGAACGAAGCCGAACGGGAGCTCATATCTGCTAACAGCGAATGCAAGCTCCCAAGAGGATCCTCTCAACGTCGTAACAGGGAACTGATCCATGGCCGCAAGCGATTGCGGTCAGCGCTCACTTCATCCACTTCGCTTTCCACTCCGCCACGCGGCGCTTCGCCTCAGCCAACTGTTCGACAGTCAAGTGCGGAGTCATCGCATCCCGCGCCTCCGAGTATTTCTTCTGCGCCGCCCCGCGAGCCCGAAACACCGCAAGGTCCATCCACACATAAGCCGCCACCGGATTTCGGGCTACGCCTTCTCCGCTCGAAGAAGCTCGGCTCAACTCATACTGCGCCGTAGCCAACCCCAAATCCGCCGCCTTCTGATACCATCGCACCGCCTCGGCCGGATCGCGCTTCACTCCACGCCCGCTCGCGTACAGGCGGCCCAGGCTCAGCTGCGCAACATGCATACCGCCGTCGGCTGCCTTCCGATACCACTTGGCCGCATCTCCATAATCCTGCCCGACGCCTTGCCCCTGCTCGTACATCACGCCCAGGTCGAACGCCGCCTCGCCATTCCCATGCTCCGCGGATCGCCGATACCAGCGCGCCGCCTCCGAATGGTCCACAGGAAAACCTTGCCCGCTGTCGTAGATCCAGCCCAGGTTCATCTCCGCGTCAGCATTCCCCTGCTCGGCCGCCTTCCGATACCACTTAGCTGCTTCCTGGTGATCGATCGGAACTCCGCCGCCGTAGTCATACAAGAAACCCAGATTGTCCTCCGCTTCCGCATCCCCTTGCTCCGCCGCCCTGCGAAACCACTTTGCCGCCTCCGCCAGGTCTTGCCGCACGCCCTGCCCATTGCGATACATCGTTCCCAGCCGTACCTGCGCCTCCGCACTCTTTTTCTCCGCCCGCTGCCGCAGCGCCTCGAGCGACTCTTGGCCTCGTATTTGCACCCCGCTGCAGCACCACAGAGATAGTGCAATCAGGAACTGAGCGCTGGGCCCTGCTGGTTTCGCCATGAATCGGATCCTTTTTGACTAGCCCAACCACTTCTTTACCAAGACACGTCAACGCGCTTGCTCAACTTCCCTGCTGGCCAACAATGCGTCGTTGTGTGAGACGCCACCACGATAGATCGCATAATCATACCCAAGCTTTGAAAGACCCAGAGCAAGGTCGGCGGCGATCTTGGTAGCCTCTTGGACAGGTACTTCCTTGGGTATGGTGGTGATCACTAGTGGTTCGAAAGAATGTCTTGCCTCGCCCGCTCATGCCGTACAGTTCAGTCGTCTTTCCACCAGCTTGATAAACAATGTAGTTGTCCTCGCGCGAAACGGAGTTGATTGCGATTGAGAACGTCGGAAAGATTACAGATCGGCGTCCCCCGCGAATGGAGAATCGAAGGAACGCAAACAATAGAACGAGCAGAGCCCCGCAAAACAGCCAAGGGATATCATCACGGTTCAGCGCTCTGATGAACGTCAGCATCCTTCAATACCAGGGCGTACCCATCTGGCGCCACCACATTACTCGAGTGCTCACGCCACCCATCTGCTTGCCGGGGTGCCCCACCCTTACCTCGCGCCCTTTGCGAGGGAGGTAATGATTTTTGTCTACCTCGTTTACCTCCAAAAACCTCCACCCTCCCCCTGCACCCCCGTAACCTTCACCCCGGTTCTGCCCCCCCCGCTTTCCTGATAACCTTTACCTCGCATGCCTATCTCCTGCGGATACTGCGGCGCCTCCATGCCCGACATCTCCGAGTACTGTCCCGCCTGCGGACGCCCCGTCCGCGAAGGCAACGCCGCTTCCCCCGGCCCCGCTCGCTACGCGCCGACCACCGCCGCTTCTGCGCCCGCACCGCAAGCCAGCGCGAGGGAAGCCCGGCCCTTACCCGCTACGAGTTTTGCAAAACAGGACGTCGAACCAGCTATCCAGCAACCTCCCGTCGACTGGGACGACCGCATCCCCGGCGCCCTTGCCTACCTCACCTTCATCCCGGCCCTGGTGTTCCTGTTTATCGAGCCCTACCAGAAAAGAAAATTCGTACGCTTCCACGCCGTCCAGAGCCTGCTCTTCTGGGCCGCGGTCCTCGTCTTCGCCTTGCTCGGCGTGCTCGCCTCCATGTTTGGATGGCTCTTCCTCTGGCTCCTCACCGGAAGCCTCACCGGCCTGGCCCTGGTCTTCACCTGGCTCCTACTCTCCATCAAAGCCCTGCAAGGAGAATGGTTCCAACTCCCGTTCCTCGGTCCCTTGGCCGAACAGTTAGGTGCCCCAGGTTCGCGCCCGCTCTTTGGGCGCTAACCTGAGAACTTTGCAATTTTTTCGGGACGGGCACGACTTCAGTCGGGCCGCAAAGCTGCGAGTGGGTCGTCCCAGCTTTAGCCACCGAGGTTTGCTAAGAAGCTCTCACAAAACACTCAGGGCGACATCTCAAGTCGCCTTGAAACGCCGCCCCGATTTCCCAGCCGGAGAAGCCTTCGCACTCAGGCTGCGGCCAGATCGAACCGATCGTTGTTCATCACTTTCGTCCATGCTGCCGCGAAGTCCTTCACGAATTTCTCCTTCGAATCGGCGCACGCATAAACCTCCGCCAGCGCCCGTAGCTGCGAGTGCGATCCGAAGATCAGGTCCACCCGAGTGCCGGTCCACTTCACCGTGCCCGTGTTCCGGTCCCGCCCTTCGTACACGGTTCCAGAGCCATTGGACTCACGCGACTGCTGCCACTCCGTGCCCATGTCGAGCAGGTTGACGAAGAAATCGGTCGTCAGTGTCTCCGGCCGCTTGGTGAAGACGCCGTGTTTGGAGCTCCCGACGTTGGCACCCAGCACGCGCAGGCCGCCAATAAGAACCGTCAATTCCGGCGCGGTCAAGCGCAGCAATTGCGCCCGATCCACCAGATACTCCTCAGGCGACATGCGCTGCTCGCCGCTGACATAGTTGCGGAATCCATCCGCTGCCGGTTCGAGCGGCTCAAATGACTCGACATCGGTCTGCTCTTGCGATGCGTCCATGCGCCCCGGCGTGAAAGAAACTTTCACGTCGTGCCCCGCTGCCTTCGCGGCCTTTTCGACCGCCGCGCAGCCGCCGAGAACGATCAAGTCGGCCAGCGAAATCCGCTTCCCCTGACTGCCGTTCTTTTGCGCGCCGTTGAATTCCTTCTGGATTCCTTCCAGCTTCGACAGCACCTGCGCCAGTTGCGCAGGCTGGTTTACCGCCCAGTCCTTCTGCGGAGCCAAGCGAATGCGGGCTCCATTCGCTCCACCGCGCTTGTCCGAGCCGCGGAACGTCGAAGCCGAAGCCCATGCCGTCGACACCAGCTGGGAAACCGTCAGCCCCGACCCGAGGATCTTCGCCTTCAGAGAAGCAATGTCCTGCTCCCCAACCAGCGGATGATCCACCGCCGGAATCGGATCTTGCCAAGGCAGCGTCTCCTTCGGAACCAGCGGTCCGAGATAGCGCGCGATCGGCCCCATATCGCGGTGCGTCAACTTGAACCACGCCCGCGCAAACGCGTCCGCGAACTGGTCCGGATGCTGGTAGAACCGCCGCGAAATCTTTTCGTAAGCAGGATCAAATCGCAACGAGAGGTCGGTGGTGAGCATCGACGGCGCATGACGCTTCGACGCATCAAACGCATCCGGCATACTGCCTTCGCCTGCGCCATTCTTCGGTGTCCACTGATGCGCGCCAGCCGGGCTCTTCGTCAGCTCCCAGTCGTACTTGAACAGGTTCTCGAAGAAGTTATTGCTCCACTTGGTAGGAGTGGAAGTCCAGATCACCTCCAAGCCGCTGCCGATCGCATCGCCGGCCTTGCCCGTGCGGAACTTGCTCTTCCAGCCCAGGCCCTGCTCTTCGATGCTGGCCGCTTCCGGCTCTGCTCCGACATTGGACGCGGGGCCAGCGCCGTGGGTCTTCCCAAACGTGTGCCCCCCAGCGATCAGCGCGACGGTTTCTTCGTCATTCATCGCCATCCGGCGGAACGTTTCGCGAATGTCCTTGGCCGCCGCCACCGGATCCGGATTGCCGTTCGGTCCTTCCGGGTTCACATAGATCAGCCCCATCTGCACCGCGCCAAGCGGATTCGCAAGATCCCGGTGGCCGCTGTAGCGCTGGTCCCCCAGCCACGCAGCTTCCGGCCCCCAGTTAACCTCCTCCGGCTCCCAAACATCCGCACGCCCGCCGCCAAACCCAAACGTCTTGAAGCCCATCGACTCCAGTGCTACGTTGCCCGCAAGAATCATCAGGTCGGCCCAGGAAATCTTGCGCCCGTATTTCTGCCTAATCGGCCACAGCAAGCGGCGTGCTTTGTCCAGGTTCACGTTGTCCGGCCAGCTATTGAGCGGCGCAAAGCGCTGCTGTCCCGCTCCCGCTCCGCCACGGCCGTCGCCAATGCGGTACGTCCCGGCGCTGTGCCATGCCATGCGAATGAACAACCCGCCGTAGTGTCCAAAGTCAGCCGGCCACCAGTCCTGGGAGTCCGTCATCAAGGCATGCAGGTCCTTGACCACGGCATTCAGATCGAGACTCTTGAATTCCTGGGCATAGTCAAACTCTTCGCCCATCGGGTTCGACAGGGAAGAGTGCTGGTGAAGAACTTGAAGGTCCACCTGGTTTGGCCACCAGTCACGGTTCGTGTGGGCGGGAGTTGTGCTCGTGAAAGGGCACTTCGCTTCGGTTGCCATATTTTTCTCCTGATGATTGCGGGCGGGCCTCCCCGCCGCAGGGATGAGTTCTTTGGTTAGATGAGTTCCTGGTTATACGACTAGCATCTTCCTTGAAGTGGTCGAAGAAATCTGTGACGAACTTCTGTAGCATGCATTCAATTGCGCGAGCGAAGCGAGGCAGGAGGAATCCGTTCCGCTCAACGTGGCGTTCTCAGCCAGCCGCTCCGCGGCGCGCACTTCGTGCACAACCCGCGAAAAATCACTTCCGACTCCCGAAGCACGCGTTTCCCCAGCGAACCCGCAGCCGGCTTCGGCACGTTGTACCACTCGATGTCCTCCACATTGCCGCAGCGGTCGCAGATAAAGTGGTGATGCCGCAACCCCTTCGCATCAAATCGCGCAGCCCGGCCCTCGACCGCCACTTCCCGTACCAATCCCGCCTCAACCAGGTCCCGCAGATTGTTATAGGTAGTAGCTCTCGACGAACGCGGATCCATCCGATTCACGGCCTCGAAAATTTCCGCCGCGGTGGGATGGCGGTGGCACTCCACCAGGAATGCCATGACCGCATAGCGTTGCGGCGTGCACCGCAACCCGGATTCCTCCAGGGATCGTCGAATCTCCTCGGAATTCATGTATTGATTAGAATAAATCTAATGTGACATTTTGTCAAGTATGCTTTCTAGTACCATGTCAGCCATTGGCTGCGGGTGGTTCCGCAGAGAGAGGCTACGCTGTGAGCACATCGTCACTGAAAGTTCTTTGCGTCTTGTTCGTGTTGACGGCTTCACTTGCTTCCGCGCAGAAGTATCCCGAGGGCATTTGGCAGGGCTATGACGGCGAGTGGAAACACGTTTCCCAGCAGTTGGTAGCGCTGGCCGAGGCCACCCCGGCGGGAGTTCGCTCGACGAGCGAAGTGTACATGCACATTGTGAGTGCAAATTTCTACTTGCTGAGTGTCACGGGCCCCCAAATGCCCGCGGACCTCAAAGAGGATGCAGAGAGGGCGGTTACCTCTAAAGCCGATGTGATTCGCTGGCTGAAGCGCTCGCTGGACGCAGTGAGAGAAGCTCATCTTGCGGAGAAACCGGAGGACCTGCAGCGCAAAGTCCACATCGCCGATCGGGATGCAACAGTCGATGGCATGTATCTGCGCATCCTCGTACATGCGAATGAACACATGGGGCAACTCGTTGCCTATGCGCGGATGACGGGAGTTGCGCCACCGTGGTCGAAGAACTGAACAGGCAGCACCCGAAGCGGCGTTACATCCTGACGCTCGGGTGGGAATGTGTAACCTTAGCCCCAGCCGAAACCATGTCCCCAACCACCACATTACAATGACGCCAAAGCTGGGAACGCAAGGGCGGACTAAGCTGTGCGCGACTCGTCCGGTTTAAATGGTTCAAGGGGATGTTGCTACTTCATCCCATCCACCACATACAAATCCGACAGAATCCGGTAGTAGGAATACGCATAGCTCTTCCGATCCGCGCTGAACCGCACTCCACCCACGGTCACAATCCCCGCGGCATCCGACGGAGCAAAGCTCTGCACTCGCTCGCGTCGGTCTGAATTCAGATACACCCGCCAAACCACCAGCGGGTTTCCACGCTCCGCGACCAGCACGCTCTTCCCATCCGGTTCCCACTCGATCATCTGATCGGTATTCGAAATCGCCGCAGAAACTGGCTGCCGGTCCCCGCCCTCCAGCGGGTAGAGCCATCGCTTGCGCTCCGGGTCTCGCGCCAGCAGATATTTGGAGTCCGGCGAGACCAGAAGTCCCAACACCCCTTCCGGCGTGATCGGGCGAGACTTCTCGTCTTCCAGGTTCAGCATGTAAGTCCGTGGCTGATGGTTCGGCTCCGACGCCAGATAAAGCAGCGCCTTGCCGTTCGGGACCCAACCCACTCGAGAGCGGTCCAGCGAGTCATGCGTGATTTGCCGGGGCTGGCCCGCGCCCACAGGCAGTAATTCCAACTGATCTGGAGATTGGTGGTTCAGCGCCGCTACCCACTTCCCATCGGGTGAAAGTGCTGGAAACTCGCCCCCTCCCAGCCGCACTGCGGGAGAACCATCCATGCCACGCATGAAGACCGAGTAGTTCGGCCCGACACCTTCGCCGGTCTCATGAAACAATAGGTTTTTTCCGTCGCCACTAATATCCGAAACAATTGACCAGTCGAGCCAGGAAAGGTTTCGCTCACTCGCGTCGCCCGACCGAAGCCCCATAATGCCAAACTGTTCGTTGCTGATCGTGAGCAACACCCGCCCATCGTGCGTGATGTCTTGCAAGGTAAGCGTCCCGGGAACTCGTAGTATCATTCGCTCTTTTCCCGACAAATCAACCGCATAAAGCGCACGCGCCGCGCCTTCCCGCGAAGCTGTGAACCATACCTCCTTGCCGTCACGCGACCACGCCACCCCCTGCACGGTGATGAAGAAACTCGATGTCTGTTTGATGTTCCCTTGCCGATCGACGACCACCACTCGTCCGTCATCTCCCGTCTCCACATGGTCATCGAACGCGATCAGGTCGCCTTTGGGCGAGAAGCGCACATGGCTGACCCACCCCCGAGGTTGATAAATGACTCGCCCCAATGGAAACTCGAGCTGAAATCGCCGCGCAGCCACGCGCACGGCAGCCACATCCGATCCATCGGGGGTCCAATCCGCCCAGGTAACGTCTTCCGAAACTTCCCGCGGTGCTCCACCAGCAAGCGGCATTCTTCCCAGCGTTCCGATTCTCACGAACGGAGAGAACTGGCTAACACTCAGGCTCGTGGCCAGCTCTCCCCTCGAGGAGATCCCGAGCAACTCCGCCTTCTCCAGCCCCAGCGGACGCGAATCCGTACTGTCGAAGCGCGTCGTGAACAGCTCTTCCGGTCGGCCTTCCAGAGCCGCGCTGTACACAATCGTCTGTCCATCCGGAGAGAACCGCGCCGCGGGAATCGTTCCCCGCCGGAACGTCAGCCGATGGAACGACGGCGCCGACCACGCGCTCGACCGCTTGCCCGCCACATAGAACCCCAGGCACAATCCCGCGGCCACCAGCCCGGTCAGGATCGGCACCAGCAGCCCTCGCTTCTTCTTCTCCGGTTCCTCCGTCGCAATCGCCTGCGCCCCGCTCTTGGACGCCGTCGATATCTCGGTGAGTGCCTCCAGGCTGAACGCCACATCGCTCGCCGAATGAAACCGTTCCGCCGAATTCTTCTCCAGGCAATGCCGAACAATCTTCTCCAGCGCCGGAGGCACGTTTCGCGCCGCCTCAGACAACTCCGGCGGCTCCTCCTTCAGAATCGCGCTCATCGTGTCCGCTGGAGAATCTCCCTGGAACGCCCGCTTGCCCGACAGCATCTCGTACAGGATCGCTCCAAATGAGAACAGGTCCGTTCGCGAATCCGTAATCTTCCCTCGCACCTGCTCCGGAGACATGTACCCCGCGGTCCCCATCACCATCCCCGCGTCCGTCACCACCTGCTGCGTAGCCGAATCGCCCGACGAATCCGCCTCCGGCCGCGTCAGCTTCGCCAGCCCGAAGTCGAGAATCTTCACTCGCCCATCCTGCGCGATGAAAATGTTCTCCGGCTTCAGATCGCGATGCACGATGCCCTTGTCATGCGCCGCTGCCAGCCCCCGCGTAACCTGCAGCGCATACTCAACCGCCTTGCGGGTAGGCACAGGCCCCGCCTTCAGTCGGTCGCGCAAAGTTTCGCCGACCAGCAACTCCGAAACGATATAGGGAGCCCGCTCGAACTCGCCGATGTCGTAAATCGCAAGAATGTTCGGATGGTTTAGCGCCGCCGCGGCCCGCGCTTCCTGCGTGAAACGCAGCAGCCGGTCTGGATCGGAAGAGAACGAAGAGGGAAGAACTTTAATAGCAATATCGCGATCAAGCCGCGAGTCATGGGCCTTGTACACCTCGCCCATCCCGCCGGCGCCAATGCCCGAGTGGATGGTATAGGGGCCGAGTCTTGTACCTGGGCTTAGCACAAGATCCCTCGCCCTGCCCGGGATTTCGCCTGCTGATAAGGCCCGAACCTCTGCCCTGCAGCCACCGCCATGGCTGGGGATTATACAGGCACGATTGGTGTGGGGCGGAAACTCTTGTTCGCTAACTCACGACAGCGACACGAGGTCGAAATCTTATCTGTACTGTTATCCTGAGCGAAGTGAGGTGCGAGCCGAACGAAGTCGAAGGACCCCGTGTTCCCTAAGGAGGGCACAGGCTTGAAAAGGAGTTCTCGGAACGCTTCGCCTCTCCATCGCTTTCGCGCGCTGTGGGGTTAAGAGCTTCTCCTGCCTCAAGATCGGCTTGCCTCAAAACCCTGGCGGCCTTTCATCCACCACCCCAAACGATCGCTCCAGCGCCAACCCCACCCGCCCGATCGTCCCCTCATCAAACAGACGCCCAATCAGCGTCACCCCATGTGGTACCCACCGCGGACTCGCAAACGTGGGCGCCGGGTTCTTCGGATCGGGCGCCCAATCGCTCCGCGCTTTCCGCACCTCAATAAACCCTGCCCGCAGCGTCAGCGACGGATGCCCCGTGAAATTTGTGATGGTCAGCATCTCATCCCGCAGCGAAGGCACCAGCAGCAAATCGACCTGCGTGAACACGTGCTCCATCTCCTGCGCCACTTTCCTTCGCAACCGGTCTGCCTGCACAAAATCCACTGCCGACAAAAACCGCGCCTCGCGAAAAATATTCGGCCACGCATCCGGCACCTGCATCGTGAGCTGGTTCATCCCGCCATTCAAAGTCAGTTCTTCGAATGCCGCCGCCCCCTCGGCAAACAAAATCAGGTTCAGGCAGTCATAGGGCCAGTCCGGAAGCCCCATTTCCACCGGAACCATTCCCAGCTTTCGCACATGCGCCACCGCCTCACGATCGACCGCCGTCGCAGGATTCGTGTCCAGCCACTTGGGAAAATACCCGACGCGCAGCCCATGAATCGGCGCTCCCGCATCGAAGTCCAGATGACTCGGTACGCTCGCCACATCCCCCGCATCCGGCCCCGAGATCGCCCGCAGCACCAGCATCGCGTCCTCCACATGCCGCGTCATCGGCCCCAGCTTGTCCAGCGACCAGCACAGCGTCATCGCTCCCGTTCGCGGCACCCGCCCATAGGTTGGACGCAGGCCCGTCACCCCGCATCGCATACTGGGCCCAACAATGCTGCCGCCCGTCTCGCTTCCAATCGAAAATCCTACCAATCCCGCGGCCGTCGCGGCTCCCGGCCCCGCGCTCGATCCCGACGACCCTTCCTCCAGCAGCCACGGATTCTTGGTCTGCCCGCCGAACCACACATCATTCAGCGCCAGCGCCCCCAGGCTCAGCTTTGCCACCAGCACCGCGCCCGCCGCGTGCAACCGCTCCACCACCATCGCATCCTTCGCCGGAACTCGATTCCGATACGGCTCCGCCCCATACGTCGTCGGAATCCCGGCCGTATCCAGCAAATCCTTCCCACCCCAGGGAATCCCATGCAGCGGTCCGCGATAGTGTCCCGCCGCAATCTCTCCATCCGCCTGCCGTGCCTGTTGCAGCGCCAACTCCTTCGTCACCGTGATTGCGCACCGCAAAGTCGAATTGAATCGCTCCAGCCGCGAGAGATAGATGTTCGTCAATTTCTCAGAAGTCAGCTTCCGCTGCTCGATCCACCGCGAGAGGTGCGTCACCGATGCAAACGCAATGTCCTCATCCCGCGCAGGCAAAGGTCCCGGATCCCCGGTGCTCCGCACAAACCGCTCGCCTCGCTCCACCACCCGCACGCCCGGAATCGCTGGATCCCACACCGAAGCAGGAGCCATCGTCTGCTCGAGCGCCAGCTTCCGCGGCCCCGTCCGCCGCTCATACAGCGAGGCCATCGTGCGCCGCCAGCTCTCAGCGGCCATCGCCCGTTCGGCGTCCTTGAGCGGGAACTGCACAACCTTTTCTGCCTCCGCAAACGTGGCCACCGAAACCTCAGGCCCTACCTCCGCTCCCGTCCCAAACGCCGGAGGCATCCCCGGCGGCAAATTCCCCGGCTTCTGCGTCTGCGCCCGCAGCCCCGCGACCGCCGCTCCCAGAAGGCCCAAGGATGAACTAGCCAGAAATTTGCGGCGTGACTGTGACATTCCCCCTCCCGGCATCAAGCGAGGTTAGACGACTCCGGGCCTCATTCGTCATGCCCGGAACGGTGAAGTTATCACTTTGCATTGTGAAGTTGTCGGCTGTGGAAATCGAACCCAGTTTTCTCACTTCAAGAAATTGTCATCCCGAGCGAAAGTGAGCGACAGCCGAACGTAGTCGAGGGACCGGGTGTTTCCGTAGGTCGCTTTTCCCACGATCGGTGCCCCAGGTGCGCGTGCGCTCTTTGCACGCTAACCTGGGCCCGCCGCCAACTCTGTCCGCCGTGCTTGACAGATTGTCCCAGGAACGTAATCCTATACGCTTTTCATTTCGAAGAATTGGAGGCCGCGCCCACGAACCCGCGGCTGCCGCTTCCGGAAGGATCGCACTTGAAAGTCCGCGTCTTTTATCACGACAAGTGCTTCGACGGAGCCTCCTCCGCCGCGCTCTTCTCACGCTTCTATCGCGAGCGCATCCGCAACGACGTCGAGTTCCAATTCACCGGCCTCCTCCACCGCGCCGGGGCCCTCTTCGACGAAAAGCAATTCGACGGCGACGAAAACGCCATCGTTGACTTTAAATATTCCAGCTCGCCCAAAATCACTTGGTGGTTCGACCACCACGAGAGCGCCTTCCTCTCTCCAGAAGACGCCGCCCACTTCGAGCAGGACCAGGGCAACCGCAAGTTTTACGACCCCGATTTCAAATCCTGCACCAGCTTCATCGCCATGATCGCCGAGCAGCGCTTCGGCTTCAACGCCGCCGCCGTCGCAGACCTCGTCAAATGGACCGACATCATCGACGGCGCTCTATATGAAGACGCCAAGAGCGCTGTCGAGATGAAAGAGCCGGCCATGAAGCTCACGATGGTCATCGAGTCCGCGCCCGATTCCAATTTTGTTCCGCAGCTGATCCCGCTGCTCGCCACCAAGTCACTCGCCGAGATTCTCGAAGCCCCCTTCGTCGCACCGCTGCTTCCGCCGCTCCTAAAGCGCCACGAACTCTCCATGGGAATTCTGCGCGAGCGCACCGAATGCAAGGACGCCACCATCTTCTTCGACGTCACCGACCACGAACTCGAAGGCTACAACAAGTTCGTTCCTTATTATTTACATCCGGAGAGTATCTACAGTGTTGGTTTAAGCAAGAGCAGCTTCCGCGTCAAGGTCTCCGTCGGCTCCAACCCCTGGGCCCCAACGGAGCCCACGGTCAACTTGGCAAAAGTCTGCGAGCGCTACGGCGGCGGTGGTCACGCCCGTGTCGGCGCCATCTCCTTCGACGTCACCAAAGACGAAGAAGCCCGCCGCGCCGCCTTCGAAATCGTCGAAGAACTCCGCGCCAGCGTCCGCTCCGTGCGTTGAGATGTTGGTGCAACCGCGCATCGTTTTTTGAAATCAATCTTTATCGATTGTCATCCTGAGCGAAATGAAGCTACAGACGAACGCAGTCGAAAGCCTGACCTGAGCGGAGCCGAAGGGGACCCCATGTTGCTCCGCACATGCAACCGCCTAAATAGGAATTCTCACTAGAAGGCTCGCGCTCTTCGCTGCCCTTTGATCTTTAGCTAAGGCAACCTCTCCCCCTCCGCCAAACAACTCGCCGCCCGTCCATCGTCTGCATACCGGACCTCGCCTGACTCATCCGAGCAAAACGCACGCTCTCCGTTCTCCGGATTCTGCGGAACCGCGGCCAACTTGAAATGCCTCACCGGCCCACCCGAGCAATCGCTCAGCGAAAACAGGTAGTCACCCGACAGCGCACTCGCCTGCTCGTCATCGATCAACATCGCCGCCCGAGGCCCCGGATGCCCCGCATCCGACCCGGCCAAATCCGAAAGCGCGCACGTAAACCCCACCGCCGGATAAGAGGCCGCATACGTCATTTCCGTGGCCAGAAGCATGCGCATGCGCCGCAGCACCAACATCTCGTGCGTCTGCGCCGTGCCCTTTTCCACTTTCTGCTTTACCTCATCCAGCCACCCCGCATCACCCAGCGGCAGCCGCAGATTCAGGGCCAACTCGCTCAGCCGCCACACACCCTCCTCCATTACCATACGGCAATCAAACGTCGGCACAAACGGCAGTGGCAGGGCCCGTCCCGCACGATAGATGTGCACTGCCAGCCGCAAATCCACCTGGTCTCCTCCGTCGATCTCGTCTTCCACCGTCAACTCGATGGCTTGCTCGCTTCCCGAATCTCGCGTCCGAATCAGCGTGGGGCCTGTCTCAGAACTCTCCAGCTCGCGTCCCGTCTGCTGCAGATCTCCGAGGAATCCGATCACGGCTTGCAGTGGCATGACTCCAAGAGCGGTCTTGACGAATTCTCGTGTCGCACTTGGCAAGTGCTTTTCGAAAGCGTCCGGCGTCCTCGCCAGCAGCATCTCCAAAAGCGCCTGCCGCGCGGTCTGAGGGGGTTCCTTTTGATTCGGGCCAGCCGTCGGCTCAGCAATCACGCTCAGCCCCGGCACCAGCGACTGCGGAGGACTGCTCGCCTGCGACCGAGCAACAATCTGCGACGGGTCGACCGTCTCCGCGGCACCCACCTTTTGCCCGAAACCAGCCGCTGCCGACAGCGCTACTGTTGCCATGAGGAAAAAGAACGCCGCGCCCATCAGCCTTCGCCGGTACATCCGATCCTCCCTACCAGCACTCGCGGGCTCCCCCGCGACCCATATTATGGTCAGACGTGTCCGGACGCCCGCGGGTTCCCAGTTTTAAGGGTTTCGAACGCAGAACGCTCCGCCTGCAAAGACTTGCACACGAGTCTGCAAACTTATTAAGAGGCAGACAAGGAATCAAGGACGGTGCCCCAGGTTCGCCTCCGTTCTTTGGAGGCTAACCTGGGGATTGTGAGTCGGTCGTGGCTCTGACGCAAAGCCTTGTCACCGCAGCCGCTACTGCGGAATTGGGGTAAATTGTTGGGTGTGGCTGCTCTTACCTACTCTGCCATCGGACTAACCTGTGATTTGTTGTGGACGGGCTTCGTGGCGCCCGCAATTCTTCGCAGGTTAGGTGTCCCGTCTGCGTTTGGAATCTGGCGAATAGACCGTCGCAATCAACACCTTAACATGGCACAGTTTGTATGGGTTGTGGCGTGCTCAGGTGGGGGCTTGGGATGTTCTTGTATTTCACGATCACCAGGTATCTCGACTGGCGATTGCTTTGGCGATAGGTTTTCTAACTTGAGTCCAAAGCTCACTTTGGTCAGACTCGCGATCTTGTTAGGTGGAGGATGGGTGGTTGGAGTTCTAAGCGGAGCCCATCGTACGAGTGGAGGCCTTAACGTTGATGACCCGCGAGATGCCCATTACACTCGTTGAGCTTCGCGCCTAGCTGACAATCATGAAGTTTGCTTTTTCCGGCAACGATCTCTGTGCCCCTGTGCATCCATCTTTTCTGAGATAGGCTTTTCTCTGCGTTCTCTGCGTTTTAAGATTTTCCTCCGCTACCGATAAACTAACGAACGCAGAATACATGACCAACAAGCAGCCCATCCTCCGCGCCGAAAACCTCGGCCGCTCCGTCCCCGGCAAGGTCCTCGTCACGGCCGCCACCTTCGCCATCCACCAGGGCGAAACCCTCGCCATCTTCGGCCCCAGCGGCTCCGGCAAGTCCTCCTTATTAAGGTTGCTCAACCGCCTCGACGAGCCCACCGACGGAACCGTCTACCTCCACGATCTCGACTACCGCCAGATTTCGCCCCCCGAACTCCGCCGTCGAATCGGTATGGTCACCCAGCGCCCGTACCTCTTCCCGGGAACCGTCGCCAACAATCTCCGCTTCGGCCCGCGTCAGCGCGGCCAGGACCTCCCCGATGCCCAACTCGAAGATCTTCTCTCCGCCGTCCGCGTGCCCGGTTTCGCCACCCGCGACGTTGCTAATCTCTCGGGAGGCGAAGCGCAGCGCGTCTCCTTCGCCCGCACCTTAGCCAATCAACCTGAAGTCCTCCTCCTCGACGAGCCCACCTCCGCGCTCGACGAAGAAGCCAAGCGCGAAGTCGAAGCCGTCATCCAGAAAATCAACCGCGAGCAGGGAATCCCTTGCGTTCTCGTCACGCACGACGCTGCCCAGGCGCAGCGCCTCGCCGACCGCGTCCACATCCTTGAACAAGGCCGCATCACCCGCAGAGGCGCCACCACGGAGATCCTCCATGCTTAAACTATTCCTTCACGGGCAACTGCAACTCGGCATCGCCCAGGCTGCCGCCGCCGCCCTCGCCGCGATACTCGTCATGCTCGCCGCCTCGCAACGGGGCATCCACCTCGGGAGGGAACTGACCGTCGCCATGGCGCGAGGTCTCGTCCAGATTGTCGCTGTCGGCTCCATCCTCCTTCTTCTATTGCGCGCTCCCGGCTGGACCAGCACCTTCCTCCTTGTCGCCATGATCGTCGCCGCCGGTGCCACATCCGCCAAGCGCGCCAAGGGAATGCCAGGAGCTTTCCAGGTTTCGCTCTGGGCCATCGCCTGCGGCGCCGGATCCGTCATCGCCATCATGGTCGCGCTTGGCGTCATCGACACGCCTATCACTGCGCTGGTTCCCGTCGGCAGCATGCTGATCGCGAACGCCATGAACACCAACGGTCTCGCCCTGAACCGCTTCCGTGCTGACGTTCTCGCCCACACCGGCGAAATCGAAACCGCCCTCGCCCTCGGCGCCGACGGCCCCACCAGCATTGCTCCCTACACCCAGGCCTCCTTTGAAGCCAGCCTCATTCCCGCTATCGACAACCTCCGCTCCCTCGGCATTGTCTGGATCCCCGGCCTCATGGCCGGCATGCTCCTCTCTGGAGCCCGTCCCGTCTACGCCGCCATCTACCAATTCGTCATCCTCGCCATGATCTTCGCCGCCTCAGGCCTTACGTCGCTAATCAGCACTCTATTGATCCGCGCACGCGTCATGACTACCGCCCAACAACTAATCCTTCGCCCCGGAACGCAGCCAGGAACATAAAGACGTGGGGGGCGGACACTCTTGTCCGCCGAGCGCGGGTACACAAGAGCGTATCTTCGATCTCCATTCCTGCTGTCACCTCCCCGCTCCTGTCATCCTGAGCGAAGTGAGGCGCAGTCGGACGTAGTCGAAGGACCCTCTATTCGCTGGCTGATTAACGCTAGGAAGGGGAATTCTCTCAACCGCCCTCACCCTGCGACCAAGGGGATTCGATGGACGGTAAAATTCTCCCGAGTTATTCTCTCCCCTATGAAATGGCCTATCTTGGTATTGAATTGTTTTTCGTGATGCCCGACACCATTGTCTTCAACCTCGGGAGTGCCGGAATCCGGAAGGTGAAGGTTTCTTGGAAACCTACAAGCGCCGTTATCATTGGCTCTTCCAGACAGATGAAGGTCGACCCAGTAAAGTTGGGCACGCTGAACCCGTTACCGTAGCTGCCCGGAGCCCGACGCTCGGGAGTGTTCTAGACCCGCGAACCTGGACGCAGCGAAAGTGACCACGTCGTCGGTCCTGCCGGCGCCGAGGGAGCTCCTTCATACCAGGGTTCCCTCGGCACCTGAATCTTTCCCTTAGCCCTCCTTGCCACTCCCCTCTCATCGCTCCGGACACCGCGCCTGGTCTGTCATGCTCGTGAGGACGCCGCCTGCCGCCGTAATCGCACGGCTATAGCAGGACCCGCGTGAGTCGGTCGAGAAGTACTCCTGGGAATTCGCCTGGCCCTGGTTGCTCGGAGAAACCTACGATGTCGAATATCTAGCCAGCAGTCCTCAGGAGTTGGCCCTGGAAGTTTATCTGCCCCGTCCCAAGCTGCGAGTAACGCAGGCAGTGATATTCGGTGCCGGTTCGCCGATCAACT
>Ga0306924_10000412_pt1 | contig 35488 bp, 25 predicted proteins | sample sta12Can44000111_FD_203756 | JGI IMG/M metagenome (GOLD analysis project Ga0306924, IMG submission 203756) | Lab enrichment of tropical soil microbial communities from Luquillo Experimental Forest, Puerto Rico - statanox.12C.anox.44.000.111 (v2)... | ecosystem: Environmental > Terrestrial >... | reverse complement strand
CTTTCCAAGAAGATCACCGTCGACGTGCGCGGCGAGATCCTGGAGCTCAAGGACACCATCAACACGATGGTCGACCAGCTCAATGCGTTCGCCGGGGAAGTCACGCGTGTGGCGCGCGAGGTCGGCACCGAAGGCAAGCTCGGCGGCCAGGCGATGGTGCGCGGCGTGGCCGGCACCTGGAAGGATTTGACCGACAGCGTCAACTCGATGGCCTCGAACCTCACCGGCCAGGTCCGCAACATTGCCGAGGTCGCCACCGCCGTGGCCCAGGGCGACCTTTCCAAGAAGATCACCGTCAACGTGAGCGGCGAGATCCTTCAGCTCAAGGAGACGCTCAACACGATGGTCGATCAGCTCAACGCGTTTGCTGCCGAGGTGACGCGCGTCGCGCGCGAGGTCGGCACCGAAGGCAAGCTCGGCGGCCAGGCGGAGGTGCCGGGCGTCGCCGGCACCTGGAAGGATCTCACCGACAGCGTGAACTCGATGGCCGGCAATCTCACCGCGCAGGTCCGCAACATCGCCGAGGTGGCGACCGCGATTGCCGGGGGCGACCTCTCGCGCAAAATCACGGTCGACGTGCGGGGCGAGATCCTTCAGCTCAAGGAAACGCTCAACACCATGGTGGACCAGCTCAACCGGTTCGCCGGCGAGGTGACGCGCGTGGCACGCGAGGTCGGCACCGAAGGCCGCCTTGGCGGGCAGGCCAACGTGCCCGGCGTCGCCGGCACCTGGAAGGACCTCACCGACAGCGTCAACTCCATGGCCGGCAATCTTACCGCGCAGGTTCGCAACATCGCCGAGGTGACCACGGCAGTGGCGCGCGGAGACCTCTCGCGCAAGATCACGGTCGACGTGAAAGGCGAGATTCTGGAGCTCAAGAATACCATCAACACCATGGTCGACCAGCTCAACTCCTTTGCCTCGGAAGTGACGCGCGTGGCGCGCGAGGTCGGAACCGAAGGCAAGCTCGGCGGGCAGGCGCAGGTGCCCGGCGTCGCCGGCACCTGGAAGGACCTCACCGACAACGTCAATTTCATGGCCTCGAACCTGACCGCACAGGTTCGCAACATCGCCGAGGTCGCGACCGCCATTGCGAGCGGCGATCTTTCCAAGAAGATCACGGTCGACGTGCGCGGCGAGATCCTGCTGCTGAAGGAAACCCTCAATACGATGGTCGAGCAGCTGCGCTCGTTCGCAGCCGAGGTGACGCGCGTGGCGCGCGAGGTCGGCACCGATGGGCGACTGGGTGGTCAGGCCGTGGTGCCGGGCGTGGCTGGTACCTGGAAGGACCTCACCGACAACGTCAACCTGCTTGCGGCCAATCTCACCACGCAGGTCCGCAACATTGCCGAGGTGACCACGGCAGTCGCGCGCGGCGACCTTTCCCGCAAGATCACCGTCGATGTGAAGGGCGAGATCCTGGAACTCAAGAACACCATCAACACCATGGTCGACCAGCTCAATGCGTTCGCCTCCGAGGTGACGCGCGTCGCCCGCGAGGTCGGGACCGAAGGCAGGCTGGGCGGCCAAGCCGTGGTGCCCGGCGTGGCCGGCACCTGGAAGGACCTCACCGATACCGTCAACGTCATGGCAGCCAATCTGACCGAGCAGGTGCGCGGCATCGTGAAGGTGGTCACCGCCGTCGCCAACGGCGACCTCAAGCAGAATCTCACCGTGAAGTCGAAAGGCGAGGTTGCGGCGCTGGCCGAGACCATCAACAACATGACCGACACGCTCGCCATCTTTGCCGATCAGGTCACCAGCGTGGCGCGCGAAGTTGGTGTGGAAGGACGGCTGGGCGGGCAGGCCAACGTCCCCGGTGCCGCAGGCACCTGGAAGGACCTCACCGGCAACGTGAACCTGCTTGCGGCCAATCTCACCACGCAGGTTCGCAACATCGCCGAGGTCGCCACCGCGGTGACCAAGGGCGATCTGACGCGCTCGATCCAGGTCGACGCGCGCGGCGAGGTGGCCGAGCTCAAGGACAACATCAATACCATGATCGACAACCTGCGGCTCACGACCGACCGCAATACCGAGCAGGACTGGCTGAAGACGAATCTCGCCAAGTTCACCAACATGCTGCAGGGCCAGCGCGATCTCGCAACCGTCGGACGTCTGCTGCTCTCCGAGCTCACTCCGCTGGTCAATGCGCAGCTAGGCGTCATCTACCAGGTCAGGAGCGAGGACGTTCCCAGCCTGCAGCTGCTTTCCGCCTACGCCGATGACGGGCTCAACGGGCACCCGCAGCAGCTTCCGCTCGGCGAAGGACTGATCGGACAGTGCGCCGCCGACAAGCGCAGGATCCTGATCAGCGAGATGCCGACGCATGCCGTGCCGATCGGATCGGCACTGTTCAAGGCAGTGCCGCGCAACATGGTGGTGCTGCCCGTGCTGTTCGAAAGCCAGGTCAAGGCGGTCATCGAGCTCGCTTCCCTGAGCGAGTTCACCGCCCTGCAGATGATGTTCCTCGAGCAGCTGACGACCAATATCGGCATCGTGCTCAACAGCATCGAGGCGACGATGCAGACCGAGGGTCTGCTCAAGCAGTCGCAACAGCTCGCCGGCGAGTTGCAGGCACAGCAGAAGGAGCTGCAGCAAACCAACGAGCAGCTCGAGCAGAAGGCCCAGCAGCTGGCCGAACGCAACGTCGAGGTCGAGCGCAAGAACCAGGAGATCGAGCAGGCGCGGCGCGCGCTCGAGGAGAAGGCAACCGAGCTCGCGCTGACCTCGAAGTACAAATCCGAGTTCCTCGCCAACATGTCGCACGAGCTGCGCACCCCGCTCAACAGCATCTTGATTCTGGGCCAGCAGCTGACCGACAACCCCGACGGTAATCTGACGCCCAAGCAGGTCGAGTTTGCGCGCACCATCCATGGCGCCGGTACCGACCTCCTGAACCTGATCAGCGATATTCTCGACCTGTCGAAGATCGAATCCGGCACCGTGACGGTGGACGCTGAGGACATCGCGTTCGCAAACCTCATCGACATGGTGGCGCGGCCGTTCCGGCACGAGGCTGACACCCGGCAGCTGTCATTCGAGGTCAACCTCGATCCCAATATCGGCCGCAGCATCACGACCGATTCCAAGCGCTTGCAGCAGGTGCTCAAGAACCTGCTGTCGAACGCATTCAAGTTTACCGCACAGGGCGGCGTGCGGCTCAATATCCTGTCCGTCCAGAACGGCTGGAGCGCGGATCACCCGGTGCTCAAGCCGGCCCCGGCGGTGGTCGCTTTCGAGGTCTCGGACACGGGCATCGGCATCCCGTTCGAGAAGCAGAAGATCATCTTCGAGGCCTTTCAGCAGGCCGACGCCAGCACCAGCCGCAAATACGGTGGGACCGGCCTCGGCCTCGCCATCAGCCGCGAGCTGTCGAACCTGCTTGGCGGCGAGATTCATCTGCGCAGCTCGCCCGGAGTCGGCAGCACGTTCACCCTGTTCCTGCCGATCAAATATGTCGGGCCATCCTCCGCCCCGAAGTCGGTGCCTTCCACATCCCCGACCGGCACGCATGCGCCGGTCATCCATGCGACCATGCTGCCGGAACGTCCGCTCGAGCAGATCCCGGACGATCGCCTGGCTATTCAGCCCGGCGACTCCATCCTGCTCATCGTCGAGGACGATCCGCACTACGCCCGCATTATGGTCGACCTGGCGCGGGAGAAAGGCTTCAAGGTGCTGGTGGCGATGCGCGGCGGCGACGCGCTCGACCTCGCCAAGCAATATCAGCCGACCGCCGTGTCGCTCGATGTGTTCCTGCCCGACATGCTCGGCTGGACAGTGCTGAGCCAGCTCAAGCAGAACCCGCTGACGCGGCATATCCCCGTGCAGATCATCACGCTTGACGAGGATCGCCAGCATGGCCTTGCGCGCGGCGCCTTCTCGTTCGTGACCAAGCCGACCTCCACCGAGGGCGTAGAGGCGGCGCTGGCGCGCATCAAGGAATACGCCAAGCCGCGGCGCAAAAGGCTGCTGGTGGTGGAGGACGACAAGGCCGAGCAGCTGAGCATCGCCGAGCTCCTGGGATCGAGCGACATCGAGATCGTAACCACCGGTACCGGCTCCGAGGCGCTCTCGCTGCTGCGGCAGAATCCATGTGACTGCGTCGTGCTCGATCTGCGGCTGCCCGACATGTCGGGTTTCGAGGTGCTCGAGGAGCTGCGGGCGGATACCAACCTGTCCGAAGTTCCCGTTGTCGTATTCACAGGCCGCGAGCTCTCCGCCGAGGAGGACGCCACCCTGCACACCATGGCGCGCAGCATCGTGGTGAAGGGGGTCGAGTCACCGGAGCGCCTGCTCGACGAGACGGCGCTGTTCCTGCACCGCATCGTCACCGACCTGCCGCCCGAGAAGCAGCGCATGCTCGAGCGTCTCAACAGCTCCGATGAGGACCTCGTCGGGCGTACCGCTCTTCTGGTGGACGATGACGCCCGCAACATATTCGCACTGTCGAGCGTGCTGGAGCGGCGCGGCATGCGCGTGCTCACCGCCACGACCGGCAGCGAGGCGATCGCGCTGGTGGAATCCACGCCCGATCTCGCCATCGTCCTCATGGACATCATGATGCCGGAGATGGACGGCTATCAGACCATGCAGGTGATCAGGGCCAAGCCGGGCTTCCGCCGTCTGCCGATCATCGCGCTCACCGCCAAGGCAATGAAGGGCGACCGCGAGAAATGCCTCGAGGCGGGCGCATCCGACTATCTCGCCAAGCCCGTCAACACCGAGCAGCTGCTCTCCGCATTGCGCATGTGGCTGCATCGCTGAGCCATTTAGGGCGCACCCTTGCACCCCGCGCGCAGCCACACAGCTCATCCCTTGAGGGGATTCTCGTGCCAGAAGCCGCATACCGAAGAGCCGACAGCAGAGAGACAGACGCGATGACCGCGGACGACAAGGTCAACATCATGCTGGTCGATGATCAGCCTGCCAAGCTGCTGAGCTACGAGACGATTCTTTCCGAGCTTGGAGAGCAGCTGATCAAGGCCACTTCTGCCAGGGAGGCGCTGGAGCATCTGCTCAAACAGGAGATTGCAGTGATCCTGGTGGATGTCTGCATGCCGGAGCTCGATGGCTTCCAGCTCGCAGCCATGATCCGCGAGCACCCGCGTTTTCAGAAAACCGCGATCATCTTCATCTCCGCCATCCATCTCACCGACGTCGACCGCCTGCGCGCCTATGAGATGGGTGCCGTCGACTACGTGCCAGTGCCGGTCGTTCCGGAGGTGCTGCGCGCCAAGGTGCGCATCTTCGCCGAGCTTTACCGCAAGACGCGCGACCTTGAGGCACTCAATGCCGAGCTCGAGCGCCGCGTGGCGGAGCGAACGGCGGAGCTGGGATCATCGAGCGCGCGCCTGGTGCAGAGCGAGCAGCGGCGCAGCCTGGCGCTCGCCGCCGGCCAGATGGGCTCCTGGGAATGGGATCCGGTTGCGGGACGCTTTGCCTGGGACGACGGGCAATACCGTATCTTCGGCGTGAACCCGGCGAGCTTCGAGCTCACGGTCGAGAACGTTCGCAGGCTCATCCATCCGGAGGACTGGAAGAATCTGCAGAACGCGATCAAGCCGACGGCGCCGGACGCGCCTCCCTTCCAGACGGAGTTTCGCGTCTGCCGTCCAAGCGGGGAGCTGCGCTGGTGCATTGGAACCGCGGTGGCAAGCGTCGATGCGACCGATCACATCGTGCGCGTCAGCGGGGTGACGGTGGACATCACCGAGCGCAAGCAATCCGAGGAGCGCCATGCGCTGCTGGCGAGCGAGGTCGACCACCGGGCACGCAATGCGCTGGCGCTGGTACAGTCGATTGTCCGGCTCACCCGCGCCGATACCGTCAAATCGTATGTCGCCGCCATCGAGGGCAGGATTGCAGCGCTCTCGCGCGCGCACACGCTGCTGGCACAGAACCGATGGCGCGGCGCCGATCTCACGCGGCTGGTCGATGACGAGCTTGCGGCCTACCGCATGGGCGACCCGCAGAAGATCGCGGCGACCGGACCCGAGGTCTCGCTCGAGCCGCGGACCGCGCAGACGCTTGCGCTTGCGCTGCACGAGCTCGCGACCAATGCCGCCAAGTATGGCGCGCTGTCGGTGATGGCCGGACGCGTGCGGCTGACCTGGGAGTTGCGGTCGGACCGCCTGATCCTGCGCTGGATCGAGAGCGGCGGACCGGCCGCCGCGCCGCCCGCAAGCCCCGGCTTCGGCATCAGGGTGATCGGCGCCAGCATCGAGCGGCAGCTGGAGGGCGAGGCGCGCTTCGAGTGGCATGCCGCGGGTCTGCATTGCACACTCGCAGTTCCTTGCGGCGACAGGATTGGGCCGGTGGTGCGCCACATCGGCGGCCAGCACGCGGTTACGGATGACAGGGCGGCGCTCCCGATCAGGCTTGGCACCCGCAACCGCGTCCTTCTGGTCGAGGATGAGATCCTGGTGGCGATGATGATGCGCGATATCCTGTGCGAGCTCGGGATCTCGGTGATCGGCCCGTTCAGCCGGCTGTCGGATGCGATGGTTGCGGCCGTGCACGAGGAGATCGATGCCGGTATCATCGACATCAATCTGGGCGGAGAGTTCGTTTACCCGGTTGCCGATGTCCTCAGTGCACGCGGCATCCCGTTCGTGTTCGTCACTGGCTACGGCGTGGAGAGCGTGGAAAGCCGGTTTGGGGCGGTGCCCGTCATCAAGAAGCCGGTGCAACGCCAGACGCTCCAGAAAATCTTCGCCAAGCCTGATCGTGGCGAGCTGGCCGTCGGCGAAGGCAGTTTTGCCGCCGGCCGCGAAAGGATGTCCACAGGCCGCGCATTCCCGGCAGCATAGTTGCCGATCCCTCCTGATCCGGGGCGAAGCGCCATGGGTCAGAGCGAAATCGACGCCATCCGCGCGTTACTGAGCTCCAGGCCACGGCCAGTGGGCTGGGCAGAGCGGCGCCGGCGCCTCGACGAGATCGGCTCCTACTGGCCGGCCGCCCATGACGTCGAGTTCGACAGCGTTGATCTCGACGGCGTGCCAGGGGAATGGTCGTTCGTGCGCGGCGGGGATGCGACCAAAGTTCTCCTGTTCTTTCACGGCGGCGGCTTCTGCTCGGGCTCGATTCTCAGCCATCGCAGAATGGTCAGCGAGGCCGGCCGCAGCGCGGGCACGCGCACGCTTGCGGTCGGGTATCGTCTGGCGCCCGAGCATCCGTTTCCGGCAGCCCTCGATGACGCCCTGACCGCCTGGCGCTTTCTGCGCAACCATGGGATTGCCGCCGCGCAGATTGCGGTCGGCGGGGACAGCGCGGGCGGTGCGCTCACCGTAGCCCTGATCGTTCGCCTGCTTGAAAACAAGGGGGAGCTTCCGGGCTGCGCTTGGCTGGTGTCGCCATGGACCGATCTGAGCATGTCGGGCGCCAGCCTCATCAACAAGGAGTCCGTCGATCCCATCCTTCATCGCGGCTATCTTGGCGAACTCGCAGCAGCCTACGTTCCAGCGTTCGTGGCAAGGACGGATCCGCGCATATCCGTCCTGAATGCGAAACTCGACGGCCTTTCTCCGACGCTGATTCAGGTCGGTTCGGCCGAGACGCTGCTCGACGATTCAACTCGCTTTGCGGCCGCCGCAGGGAACGCGGCAGTGCCGGTCACGCTCGAAGTGTGGCCGCATATGATCCATGCGTGGCATTTGTGGAACGCGCATCTTGAGCCCGCGCGCCGTGCGCTCAACAACGCGGGCTCATTTATCCGTCGGCATCTTTGAGGCCAAGGCTCCGGCCCCGCTTGCACTGCACAAAGCACAATCAACTGTCTATTTTGTGTGCGGCGCACAATACCGCCGACATCCTCCCGCCCGGGAACCAGCAAATTCGACCGCTGCCAAAAGTGCGACCGATCCAGGGTATTCGGCTAAACCCCTGAACGAACCGCCTAAATGGCCCGCCGCTGTGCGGATGGCATGACGTTTGTATGCCCGCGAGGCTGCGCGTTCCTGCCGAAAGCCCGTTGCGGCCCGCATGACCCAGAATCGCCCGCTACCAATTCCTCCGCTTTTGCCCGAGACGGCACCATTTTCGCCGGAGCAACGGGCATGGCTGAACGGTTTTTTTGCGGGCTATCTCGGGTTCGAGCCCGGCGACATCACCCCGCTGTCGCCGGAACAAGGAGCCGCACTGCTCTCCGGCATTGCGCCGCTCGCGGAATCTGCCTCCGACGATAACGCGCCCTGGCACGATCCGGCGATGCCGCTCAGCGAGCGAATGAAGCTCGCCGAAGGCCGCCCCTTGCGCCGCCGCATGATGGCAGCAATGGGGCAGCAGGACTGCGGACAATGCGGATACAACTGTCAGGATTATTCCGACGCTATCGCCTTGCGAAATGAGCAGCGGCTCAATCTGTGCGTGCCTGGTGGCAAGGAGACCACCCGCATGCTTAAGGTGCTGCAGCAGGAGCTCGGCACAACCGCAACGCCGACAGCCGCAGAGAACCCTGCGCGCGCGGATGCCGTGGCTGCGCCGGGTCGATCGCGGGAGGCACCGGCAGACGCCGTCTTTGTTTCACGCACGCGTCTCAACAAACCCGGCTCGGCAAAGGAGACCTGGCATATTGAGCTCGATCTCGGCGCCGCGGACTTCACCTACAACGTCGGAGATGCATTCGGGATCTTCCCGACAAACGATCCTGCCCTGGTGGATGCCGTAATGGCCGCCCTTGGCGTCGCGAGCGAGCATTCAGTGGGCGGCCGCAGGTTGCGCGACACGTTGATCGAAGACGTGTCGCTCGAGAGCGCGCCCGATGCGCTGTTCAAGCTGCTCTCCTATCTTATCGGTGGCGAGCGACGGCAGAAGGCCAAGGCGCTGGCAGCGGGCGAGGACCCCGACGGAGACGCCGCCACGCTCGACGTGCTGGCGGCGCTTGAGAAATTCTCCGGCGTTCGTCCCGATCCCGAGGCCTTCGTCGAGGCGCTCGAACCTTTGCAGCCGCGGCTCTATTCCATCGCATCCTCGCCGCGTGTCGATAGGAGGCGAATGGCGCTGTGCGTGGAAACGGTGCGCTATCGCATCAACGGCCGCACCCGCCTCGGCGTTGCCTCGAGTTTTCTTGCCGACCGCGTGCGGAGAGGCGATCGCATCAAGGTCTATGTGCAGAAGGCGCAGCATTTCTGCCTGCCGTCGGACCCGTCGGTGCCGATCATCATGATCGGGCCGGGGACCGGCATTGCTCCCTTCCGGGCTTTTCTGCACGAGCGGATGGCGACCAAGGCGCCCGGCCGCAACTGGCTGTTCTTCGGCCATCAGCACAGCAGCTATGACTTCTTCTATGAGGACGAGCTCAGCGGGCTCAAGGCAGCGGGCGTCCTGACCAGGCTCTCGCTTGCCTGGTCGCGCGACGGCAGCGATAAGTTCTATGTGCAGGATCGCATGCGCCAGGTCGGCCGCGAGCTGTGGCAATGGATCGCCGAGGGCGCCCACATCTATGTCTGCGGTGATGCCAAGCACATGGCGCGGGATGTCGACGGCGCGCTGGTCGAGATCGTGGCCGCCCACGGCGCGCGCACGACGGACGAGGCGATCGCCTTCGTAGCCAAGCTCAAGAAGACCGACCGCTATCAGCAGGACGTGTACTGATGTCCAATCAAGTTGCTCTCTGCGCTCCAGCAACGATGCAGCCGCCGCGGATGCAACCGCTTGCGCGGCTCCCGGTATTTCTCGCGCTCGAAGGCCGGCGGGTCATGGTCGCCGGCAACGGCACGGCGGCGGCGTGGAAGGTGGAGCTGCTCTGTGCCGCGGGCGCCTGCGTGGATGTGTTCTCTCCCCACCCCGGCGAGGAGCTGCACGTCCTGGCAAAGGAGCCGCCAGGAGGGACTATCACGCTCCAACCCCGCGACTGGCGGGTTGCCGATCTGGTCGGGGCAGCGCTCGCAGTCGGCCAATTCGACTGTGATGGCGAGGCGCAGCGGTTTGCGCGCGCGGCGCGCGCGACCGGCGTTCCGGTCAACGTGATAGACAGGCCTGCCCACTGCGATTTCGCTTTCGGAGCGATCGTCAACCGCTCGCCGCTGGTCATCGGAATTTCGACCGCCGGCGCCGCCCCCGTGTTCGGGCAGGAGATCCGCGGCAGGTTGGAAGCGATGATTCCGCGAGGCTTCGCCTCCTGGGCAGCGGCCGCCCGGCACTGGCGGGCCGCTGTTGCCTCTTCCGGGTTGTCGCTTGTCGCCCGGCGCAGCTTCTGGCGGCTGTTCACATCTCATGCGGTGACACATTGCGATCGCGAGCCGCAGCAAGCCGATTTCGATGACCTCCTGGGTCGCGCGCGGGAAAAAGCACAGGCCGCCGAGCGCGGCAGCATCACGTTGGTCGGAGCCGGCCCCGGCGACGCAGAGCTGCTGACCCTGCGCGCCGCTCGCGCCTTGCAAGGCGCCGAAGTCATCGTCATCGAGGATCGCGTTGCGCCGGCGATCGTGGATTTCGCACGCCGGGAGGCGCGCAAGATGCTGGTGGGGGGTGCCGGTGATGCGGCGCTGACCATCAAGCTTGCTCATGCGGGCAGGCGGGTCGTGTATCTCATGCACGGGGATCCCGTGACCCGCAGCGACGCGCAGGACCTGATCGCGGCCATTCGCGCCGCAGGTATAACAATGGAAATGGTGCCCGGCCTCGGCACGCCCGCCGCCGTGCGGCCCGGCGTAGAAGATGCCCGGCCGGCGCTCGCCAAGGCCTGAGTCCGGGTCGGAATCGATTGATGTTCGCAAATGAGGCCAACGTAGCAAACAGGTAGGGCGGATTAGGCGCGCACTTGCGCGCCGTAATCCGCCGCAGAGGCGCTCTTCAACTCGCCCGACACGTCAAATGGCGGATTACGCTACGCTAATCCGCCCTACCTCTCCGCGCGCCTGCTCACGCCCTGATCCCATGCAGGCTGTGGGAAGCATCCTTGCAGGTGAAGAAGACGACATCGGCGTCGGCCGTCGCCTTGCCGGAATGCACGACGTTGGCGGGAACATAGAGCACCGAGCCCGGCCTCGCCTCCACCTCCTTGCCGCCTATACTCGCCCGGAACGTGCCTTCGAGGATGTAGATCCACTGCTCATTGGGATGCGAGTGCGGTTCGGCGCCCGTGCCGGCGGGCATCCGCATCAATCCTACGATCATCCGTTCACCTTCGACGCAGGCGCCATTGGCGGTCGAATAGTCGGGCCCGCCCAGAATGTGGTTCACCCGGGCGAGGTCGAACAGATATTCGCCATCCCCGGCGCGCTTGGCGCCGGGCGTGCGCGCGGCAGCAGCTTCGTGCGGCATCTTGTTGACTCCCTGCGATTGGTTTCTTGAGTCGATCAGGCGAATGCGCGCGCCGAGGGGGTTCCGGCGACGGCGCCGAGCAAGGCCTGTGCGCGCTCGCCGAGGATCGAGGACTGCTCGGCAGATGGGATTGAGAGGCTGCGCACCTGAAGGACGCCATCCGCCATGCCCATGTCAAACGGATAGTCGCTGCCGAGCAGCACCCGCTCGGCGCCCGCGATGCCGACCAGGAACTCCAGCGCATCCTTCGAGTGCACGATGGTGTCGAAATAGAATCGCTTGAGTGACTCCGTGGGAGGTTTGGCAAGCTTCTTCTTCGGCTCCGTGCGCACCTGCCAGCCATGCACGAATCGCCCGGCCTGGTATGGGACGAAGCCGCCGCCATGCGCGAGGCAGAATTTCAGCTTGGGGTAGCGCTCCAGCACGCCACTGAAGGTCAGGCAGGCAGCGGCAATCGTCGTGTCGAGCGGGTTGCCGATCAGGTTGGTGAGGTAATAGGAGGACAGCCGATCGGCTCCCGCCACGTTGATCGGGTGAACCAGAATGAAGGCGTCGAGCTCGGCGGCCGTGGCCCAGACGGGTTCGAGCTCGGGGCTGTCGAGATTCTTGCCTGCCACGTTCGATCCGATCTGCGCCCCGCGCAGCCCTAGCACGCTCAGCGCATGACGCAGTTCCTCCGCTGCCTGCCTGGGCGCCTGCATGGGGAGCGTCGCCATGCCGAGAAAGCGATCGGGGCGTGCCTTCACGAGCTTGGCGATCTGCTCGTTCTGGATGCGGGCGAACACGCCCGCCAGCGCTGGCGGCTGCGCATAAATGAATGTCTGCGGACACACCGAGAGCACCTGGATGTCGACCTTCGAGGCGCTCATGTCGTTCAACCGCCGCTCCAGGTCCCAGCCGCCGCGCGGAAAGTTCCGATAGACGTTGCCGGCAACGTCGAGTGTGCCGAACTGGTCATCGACCCGCGACAGCTTGGGGGCAACCTTCGGCGCCTCTCTCTGCAGGAGCCGGATCGTCTCCTCGGTCAGGATATGGGCGTGAATATCGACGGTTTTGGCGGGCATGGTGCAACGCTCATGGAGCTCCGGTCACCGGCGAGTCGCGCGCAGGGTAATGCATCTTGCCGATCAGGGCGAGTGCCGATGGTATGCTGCATCGATCGTGATAGGGTGGCGGAATCGAGGCGGAACAGAAGCGGATGCTCGATCAACCGGCAGGCTTGGCCCGCGATGGCGCGCAGACGCGCCGCCGCCCGCGGCTTGACCTGCAGGACCACGTGGCCGATCTCGAGGCATGCGGACTGCTGCTGCGGATCGAGCGGCCCATCAACAAGGACACCGAGCTGCATCCGCTGGTGCGCTGGCAGTTCCTGGGCGGCGTACCGGAGGAGAAACGGCGGGCGTTTCTGTTCACTGACGTGCGGGACGCCAAAGGAACGACATCCCGGTCGTGGTTGGGGCGCTCGCGGCTTCCGCCGACATTTATGCGATTGGCATGGGCAGGCCGGTCGAGGAGATCGGACAGGCCTGGCTGCGGGCGATCGCGCATCCGCTTGCTCCCGTGGCCGTGCAACAGCCGCGCTGCCAGGAGGTCGTGCTCACGGGCGCTGAGCTTGCGCGAGCGCGCGGGCTGCTGCGGCTGCCGGTGCCGATCTCGACCCCGGGCTTCGACTCGGCGCCCTACCTGACCGCAACCCTCTGCATCACTCGCGATCCCGAGACCGGCGTGCAGAATATGGGCACGTATCGCGCGGCACTGAAGGCCATGGACCGGCTGGTGGTGCGCATGGTGGCGCGCGAGGCGAGTGGGGCGGGAGGCTACCTGCACTGGCTCAAATACCGCAAGCGGCGGGAGCGGATGCCCATTGCGATTGTCGTCGGCTGCGCGCCCATCGTCATGTTCACCGGCCCGCAGAAGCTCGCCATTGACATGGACGAGATCGGGGTTGCCGGCGCGCTCGCGGGCGCCCCGATCGAGATCGCCAGAGCCTGCACGGTGCCGCTCGATGTTCCGGCTTCGGCCGAGATCGTCATCGAAGGCTTCATCGATCCGGGCAAGCTCGAGCCCGAAGCGCCGTTCGGCGAGAGCAACGGCTATGTCGCGCTCGAAGCCTACAACATGCCCATGCAGGTGACCGCGATCACCCACAAGCGCAGGCCGGTCTTTACCTCGATCATCAGCCAGGTGACGCCCAGCGAATCGAGCGTCATCAAGCGCGTGGCCTACGAGCCGCTGTTCCTCAACCATCTGCGGGAGACCCTCGGCATCAAAGGCGTGCACCGGGTGGTCATGCATGAGCGCTTGACCAACCTGCGTCCTGTCATCTTCGTACAGCTTGCGGATGCCACGCCGCGCAGCGAGGTCTGGCGCGCATTGCACGGCACAGCGAGCTTGCAATCAAATTGCGGAAAGATCGTCATTGCGGTGAGCGAGGACATCGATCCCGCCAGCATGGACGCGGTGCTCTGGTCGCTCGCCTACCGCACCAATCCGATCGAGGATGTGCATCTCGTTCCGCACCGCGGCTCCGTGCAGGGGGCGCAGTATGGGCCGAAGGTCGCGGATTCCGGCATGCTGATCGACGCGACGCGCAAGTATCCGATGGCGCCGCTTGCGCTGCCGACACGGCAATACATGGAGCGAGCGCGCGCGCTGTGGGAGGAGCTCGATCTCTATCCGCTCAACGTGCCATCGCCCTGGCACGGCTACGGGCTTGGCGACTGGAGCGATCGGTGGGAGACGTTTGCACGGCGTGCCGCTGCCGGCGACTGGGAGCTTAGCGGCCAGGAGACGCTGTCAGCCCAGCGCGACGACAAAACGCCGGAGAGCCCGGCCAGGTTTGCGGGTGGGGCAGATCGCTCGTAGCCGGGTTGCGCGCAGGCAAGCCTGGGGTTCCCGCATTTCGCCATTGCGCGTCGCAGACGCGCGTCAGCGCGCTGACCGCTGAATGCGGGCTACAACTGTTCATCCACCACCCGGCTGCGCAGGATGCCGATGCCGGAAATCTCGACCTCCAGCACGTCGCCGGGCTTCATCCACAAGGGCGGGTTGCGGCGGTGGCCGACGCCTTCGGGGGTTCCGGTGGCGATGGTGTCGCCGGCAGCAAGTGGGGTGAAGTCCGAGCAGAAGGCGATGATCTGTGGCACCGAATAGATCAGGAGATCGGTGCTTGATCTCTGCACTTCTTTTCCGTTGAGCCGGGTCGCGAGTAGCAGGCGGCCCGGGTCCGGGATCTCGTCGGTGGTGACAATCCACGGACCGACCGGCCCGGTACCGGGAAAATTCTTGCCCGCCGTTACCGAGATCTTCTGGAAATCGCGCACGCTGCCGTCAACGAAACAAGTGTAGCCTGCGACATGATCGAGCGCCCGCTCGACCGGAATGTGCCGGCCGGCGCGTCCAATGACAACAGCGAGCTCCCCCTCGAAATCGAAGTTGTCCGATACCGAGGGCCGGATGAGCTCGCCGTCGTGGCCGACGAGCGTGCTGGCGAGACGAATGAACATGCTGGGCTGCTTGGGGAGGTCGCGTCCCGTCTCGGCGGCGTGGGAGCGGTAATTGATGCCGGCACAGAGGATCTTCTCGGGATCGGGAATCGGCGGCAGGAATTCAATCTCGTGCAGGCCGTGATCGGGCTTGCCTGTCTGCGCCGTTGTTTTCATCTCGGCAAGCGCGTCTGCGGCCAGCGCCTCGCGCAAGCTGCCATAACGGCCGCCGAGGCGCTCGTTGAGCGTAACCACCTCTTCCCCGATGACCGCTCCAAAGACCCGGCGGCCGTCGGCGATATAGCTTGCAAGCTTCATTCACTGCTCCATGCGCTGCACCCGGCTTCAATGCATCGCCTTGCCCCCGTCCACGTTGATGGTCTGCCCGGTCATGAAGTCGCTCGCCGCGGTCGCGAGGAACATGACCGCCCCGACCAGGTCGGCTGGCACCTGCACCCGCTCGATGGCGCGTCCGGCGATGCGCGTGGCCAGATAGTTCGGCGACGAGGATTGGACCTGCGTCTCGCTCTGCGTCATGCCCGGCGTGACCGCGTTCACGGTGATCCCGAATTCCGCCACCTCGCGGGCAAGCGCGCGCGTGAGCCCGATCACGCCGGCTTTCGAGGTGGTGTAATGCAGCCGGTTGGGTGTTCCCTCCCAGATGCGAGAGGACGAGATATTGACAATCTTGCCGCGCTTCTTCGCCGCCATGGCCGGGATCACGGAGCGGCAGGAAAGAAACATGCCGCGCAGGTTCACTGCCATCACCCGGTCCCACTCCTCGACCGGAATCTCCAGCCATGAGCGCCGCGGCAGCACGCTCATCAGGGAGGCATTGTTGATCAGCACGTCGACGCCGCCGAAGCACTCGAGCGCGGTCTGCGCCATGGCCCTGGTGGATTCCTCGCTGGCGATATCGGTGGCGAGGGCTTTGACCTGGAGGCCCTGCGCGCTCAAGGCGTCGGCAACCGAGATCGCTGCGGCACCGTCGATATCGGCCGCCAGCACGCGAGCGCCCGCCCGCGCGAGTTCCTCCACGTAGACCTTGCCGATCCCCTTGCCGCCGCCGGTCACAATGATGGCCCGTCCGGTGAGATCGAAGCGGTCACTCATGCCTGCCTCATGGATCGCGCAGCAGCGTTGCTGCACTGTGCCATGACGAGGCCTCCACTGCACGAGGTTTGCAGGACGCCGGCAGATTGGACGGCGCGCAGCCGAAGCTGCTTGCGGCGGTCCCCGCCTCGGTGTCATCCTGCGCCGAGACAAGCGCAAGGTACATTGGCGGCATGAGCCTGACGCATCTGCAGCAGCCTCCCGGCGCGCGCGTTCTGCGCCAGCGCCTGCCAATGCCGGCCTACGAGCCTCCTCCAAGATATTCTCCGTTCCTCGAACGCATGCTGGGGCGCGCGAAGCAGTCGCTGGAGGAGGAATTCCAGGGCATCACCGCCGATGGAAGCGTGCGGGCCGGACTGTTTCCCCTGCGCAGGACCGGACTATCGATTGCACCCATTGTGCGTGCAGCGCGCGATCTCCTGGCCATGCTCGAGGCGCAGCAGCAGCGCCGGATCTCGTTCGACATCGAGAGCAGCGCATGGCGGGCGTGGTCCAATGTGCATCCGTTCCTGATGCGGCACGGGCTATCGCTGCATGAGCTTGCTCCCGCCCAACGCGGGGCAGCGCTGGAGCTCGTGAAGAGCGCGCTCAGCGCCGGCGGCTTCGAGACGACGCGCAATGTGATGAAGCTCAACGAGCATGCTCGTGAGCTCACCGGGCTCGGCGCGGAATACGGCGAGTGGTACTACTGGCTGAGCATCTTCGGGGCGCCATCGGAGAGCGAGCCGTGGGGCTGGCAGCTTGACGGCCACCATCTGATCATCAACTGCTTCATGCTCGGCGACCAGCTCGTCTTGACCCCGCAGTTCATGGGCTCCGAGCCGGTGCTGGCGCAATTCGGCAAGTACGCCGGCACGCAGGTGTTCCGCACGGAGGAGAGTTCAGGCCTCGCGCTGATGCGGGCGCTCGACCCCCATCAGCAGGCCAAAGCGATCATCGGCACGCAGCTGCCGGCGGAGCTCATTACTGCCGCTTACAACGACAACGTCCGCATGCCCTACCAGGGCATCCGCTACGACGAGCTCACCGGCGAGCAGCAGGGCGCGCTGCGCGAGCTCATCGGCGTCTATCTCGGCCGCCTGCGCCCCGGCCACGCCGAGACCCGTCTCGAGGAGGCATTCGATCATCTGCGCGACACCCACTTCTCCTGGATCGGCGCGTACGACGATCACGGCCCGTTCTATTACCGCGTTTACAGCCCGGTCGTGCTGATCGAGTTCGATCACCAGCCAGGGATCGTCTATGCCAACGACGAGCCCACGCGCGATCACATCCACACCGTGGTACGCACGCCCAACGGCAACGACTACGGACGCGACCTGCTGCGCCAGCATTACGCCCAACACGACCATTCCCGCCCGGACAGCGCGCACCGGATGGGCAAGGAGTGAGGGAGGTCGCCGCACGCCCCCGGGTTACGCAGGCTGCGCAAGCTTGCCTGCGTGCTCGCCAGCAATGACGCTGGCGAGAGGCGACCGCTGCAGGAGCTGCTCGTAGCATTGCAGATAATCCTGCGTCATGCGGCGGGCGGCAAACCGGCGCTCGAATTCCGCCCGCACCATGCTCGGCTCGAGCTCGCCGATGCGGTTCACAGCATCGAGCGCCTCGTCGTCATTGTTCACGATGAAGCCGGTCGTGCCGTTGCTTATGATCTCGGGAACAGAGCCGCTCGGCAGCGCGATCACGGGCGTGCCGCAGGCCATGGCCTCGATCATCACCAGCCCGAACGGCTCCGGCCAGCGAATCGGAAACAGGAGCGCCTTGGCACCGCCGAGAAAGGCTGCCTTGCCGCCGTCATCGACCTCGCCGACGAACTGCACCTCGTTCCCATTCACAAACGGCTCGATTTCCTCCTTGAAATAGCGCGACTCGCTTCTGGGTAACTTTGCCGCGATGCGCAGCGGCAGCCCGGCAGCGCGGGCCCATCTTATGGCGATATGCGCGCCCTTCTCCGGGCTCAAGCGACCGAGGAACGCGAGATACTCTCGGCCGCCGACTCCGGGCTTGAGCATGCCGGGCGGCAACCCATGATGGACAGTCGCAAGCCACGGCAGATCGGAAAGCGGCCTGCGCTGGTGGTGTGAGATGGATACGAACGCCGTATCCGCGAACTGCCGTACCGTCGCTGCGAGTGGTGGAAGGTCCAGCCGTCCATGCAGCGTAGTCAGAAACGGCGTCTGCAGCTGCCGCAGCAGGGGCAGATGCAGCCAATCCGTGTGACAGTGGATCACATCGAAATCACCGGCTCGCGCGGCAAGCTTGTCGAGGAGTATGGCATGCGCGCTCACTGGCTCCCCGTGCCCGCGGCTCAGGCGCAAGCCGCGCGGGATTACCGGCACAAGCTCAGCGCGCGTGACCGAATCACCACTCGCGAACAAGGTCACGTCGTGCCCGAGATCGATCAGCTCCTCGGTGAGCCATGCGACGACCCGCTCGGTCCTCCCATAAAGGTTCGGCGGAACGCTTTCAGCGAGCGGAGCAACCTGGGCGATTCGCAACGAGGCCTCTCAGAATGGCTCAATGCCGCGAGGTGGCCTTTGAAGGTTGCTCGCCGCTTTTCTTATTCTTGCATCTGTAACGTCGAAACAGTCCCGGTGTTCCCGGCTTGCTGACAGCCGATGCGGGAATGAACGCCAACGACTCCGGGCGGAGCTGGAAACATTCGCCAGCGAGCGCGGTTGAAGGCACGCGCCCTTCACCCTGCGCAAATTGCAGCCACACGTCGCTCAGAGGCGCGGCTCGCGGATTGCAAAGGCAATGTCATTGATTGCGCTTCCCCGTTTGCCGGCACTGCCGGCCTTCATCGTTCTTTACGCAGCGATCTATTCCGGATTTGGAGCATCGTCGCCGTTCTGGGCATTGTTCTTCCAGTCGCGGGGGATGAGTGCCGAAGAGGTCGGAGCCCTGCTCGGTCTCGGGCTGCTGGCGCGCTTGCTCGCCGGCCCTCCCGGCGGTTACCTCGCCGACATGTTGGGCGCGCGCACGATGCTTGCCAGCTGCGCCGCGCTCGCCGCCTGCGCGGCGGCCGGCCTGCTCGCAGCGGCGGGATTTCTCGTCCTTGCGCTCGTCGAGATGGCGCACGCCGCACTGCTTGCTCCAATCCCGACGCTCGCGGACGCGCTCGCGCTCAATGCGGCAAGACCGCGCGCCAAGCGCGGTTTCGAGTATGGCTGGGTGCGCGGGGCTGCCTCGGCCGCGTTCGTACTGGGCACCCTTGCAGCAGGCCAGATGCTGCGCACGACCGGACCTTCGGCCGCGGCGTGGATGCAGGCCATGCTGCTTATCGGCGTGGTCCTCGTTGCCGGACTGGTGCCTCCACTGCCGGCTCCCGCGCAGGCACAGCGCAGCGTACGGGCGCTCGTTGCTGCAACGGAGCTTTTCCGGATCCCGCTGTTCCGGTGGCTTCTCGTCGTTGCGGCCCTCATCTACGGCAGCCACGCCATGTACGATACCTTCGCCGTGATCAGATGGACCGCGGCTGGCATCGGCCCGGGCACGGTGAGCCTGCTCTGGTCGGAGTCAGTGGCGGCCGAGGTCGTCGTATTCCTTTTGATCGGCCCGGCCGTGGTCAACCGGATCGGACCCAGCGGCGCGGCCGCGCTGGCGGCAGCAGCCGGCGTCATCCGCTGGACCGTCATGGCGCAGACCGCGGACACCACAGCGCTGGCGTTGGTGCAGCCGCTGCATGGCCTCACATTTGCTCTGCTTCACCTCGCGTGCATGCAGCTGCTCGCCGCCGTTGTGCCGGAAAGATCGGTGCCGGCGACGGCGCAGGCGCTCTACGCATTTGCCGCCGGACTTTCGACTGCACTTGTGATGCTGGTCTCGGGCGCCCTTTATGAGCGGCTCGGTGCGCATGCGTTCCTGCTCATGGCCATTCTGTGCATCGTGGCCCTGCCCCTCACACCGAGGCTGCGTGCTGCAGCTTGCCTGCAATGCCGAGCGCGTGCCGCACACTCACATTGCGGCACCCCATGACAAGGTTAACCATTGCGCCAAGGCGGCTGCTCAGATTCGAAACTCGTTAGGGAGTGGGACCTACCGTGAGGCGGTCGGGGGCTGGCTCTTGGCCCTCAATCGGGGGAGCGACGCACCTGGTCGCCGGGCCTGTCGGCCCTCGGCCAGGGCGTCGTCCTCTCCGCGCCCACTCGCAGATGCCCCCATGCGCCAAACCGTGATGCTGCTGGTGCCGTTCATCTCGGTCGCAATCGGCATCGTGGTCGTCCTCGTTTGCCAGGGCTCCAGACCCGAGCTGCACAAAAAGAATTCCTCAACGTACCGGCGCACCCGTGCCAGGCGAGCCAGCGACCGCCGCATGCGGTGAAGCGGCCAAGCTCTATTGCGGCGGGATGCTCGCGCCGCGGATGAAAGCGGTCCATCTGGCGAGCTCCGACCTCACCAGCGCGCCGAAGCGCTCGGCGGACATGTGTGCAGCCTCGATGCCTGCTTTCTCCAGCGCCGCCTTCGCATCGGAAGCGCCGAGCACCTTGGCGGCCGCGGCGTTGAGCCTGCCGACAATTGCATCCGGCGTTCGCGCCGGCGCCCACAGTCCGTACCAGGTGGTGTAGACGTAGCCTTGCAGGCCCGCCTCCAGCATCGTGGGGACGTCGGGCAGCTCCGCCATCCGGTGCTCGCCGGTCACGGCCAGCGCCCGCACGCTTCCCGCGAGCACTTGCGGCAGAACCGAGCCGGCAGTCTCGATCATGAACTGCACATGGCCGCTCACCACCGCCATCACCGCGGGCCCGCCGCCGCGGAACGGCACCGGGGTCACCTTGACGTTCGCGATGCTCTGGAACAGCTCGACGGCAAGATGGCCCGAGCTTCCGACCCCGGCCGAGCCGTAGTTGAGCGCTCCCGGCCGCGCCTTCGCGAGCGCGATGAATTCAGTGACGCTCCTGGCCGCAAGGCCGGGGTTGACGAAGAGAACGCTCGGCACGGAGCCGAGCAGCGTCACCGGCGCGAAGTCCTTCTCCACATCATACGGCAGCTGCCTGTAGAGCGCGGGCTCATAGACCAGCCCGCTGTGGAAGACCAGCAGCGTCTGCCCATCGGGTGGGGCCTTCGCCACGAGATCGGCGCCCAGCACGCCGCCCGCGCCGCCGCGGTTCTCGACGTAGAATTGCTGGCCAAGGTCGGCGCTGAGGCGTGGGGCAAGGATGCGCGCGATCACGTCGGTGGTACCGCCCGGAGCGAACGGCACCACCAGCTTGACCGGCCCCGCGGGATACGGCGTCTCGCACGAGCCGACCGCCGGTGACAATCCCGTGATCGCTGCCGCGAGCAGCATCAGGCTTACTCTGCGCCACATCGCCAACTCTCCAAGTCCTCGGCATTGAATAAGCGCAAGGCCAGTAATCTCAAATCGCGCCCACCGCGCCGCCCGCGAGCGCGCAGAGCACGACGACGAGCCACGGCGGCGTGCGCCACATGAAAAGCAGCAGGAACGCCGCGCAGGCGAGCGCGAAATCGCCTGCGCTGTCGATGGCGGAGATCCAGACCGGGCGGTAGAGCGCGGCCAGCAGGAGCCCAACGACGGCCGCGTTGACGCCAAGCAGCGCGCGCTGTGCAGTCTTGCGTTGCCGCAGCTGCTCCCAGAACGGCAGCGCACCGATGACCAGAAAGAACGACGGCAGAAATATCGCCACCAGGCAGATGAGGCCGCCGATCCAGCCATTGGGCTGCGGCCCCATGGCTGCACCCAGATAGGCTGCGAACGTGAACAGCGGTCCCGGCACCGCCTGCGCGGCGCCGTAGCCGGCGAGGAAGCCATCGTTGGTGATCCATCCCGGCGGCACGACCGAGGCCTGCAGCAGCGGCAACACGACATGGCCGCCGCCAAACACGAGCGATCCGGCCCGGTAGAACGCATCGAACAGTTTTACCGCTTGCAGGCCGGTTGCCGAGGCAGCGAGCGGCAGCGCGATCAGCAGCACGAAGAAGATCGCCAGCATGAGGGCGCCCGTCGCGCGACCCACCGCGAGCGGCAAGGCGGCATGCTCAGCCTGCGGCGCAGCTTTCAGCAGCACCATCCCGACCAGCCCTCCCAGCGCAATGGCGCCGATCTGGCCCCATGCGCTCGGCACCGCCAGCACCAGGATTGCAGCCGCCACGGCGATGCTGGCGCGCTCGCGATCGGGCGCGAGCGAGCGCATCATGCCGAGCACGGCTTGCGCCACGACGGCGACGGCGGCGATCTTGAGCCCGTGCAGCCAGGTCGACCCGCCTGCGCCTCCCAGGGTGCGCACGCCATACGCGAAGAGAACCATCGCGAGCGCGGACGGCAGCGTAAAACCGGTCCAGGCGGCAAGAGCGCCGAGGTAGCCGGCGCGGGACAGGCCAACGGCGATGCCGACCTGACTCGAGGCAGGGCCGGGCAGAAACTGACAGAGCGCCACGAGATCGGCATAGCTGCGATCGTTCAGCCAGCCCCGGCGCATGACGAACTCGTCGCGGAAATACCCGAGATGCGCGACCGGGCCACCAAACGACGTGAGCCCGAGTCGCAGAAACGCCAGCAGCACCTCGCGCCAGCTGCCGGGCGGCCCGATCTGCGCGGCCGGCATCCTGAGCTCGCTCATGCGGGCGTCGCCTTGCGTTGATCAAGCAGGGTGTTCATGCAAGAAAATCTCTCGGCGCCAGTCAGCGGATGATCCTTGCATGGACTTCGAGCCTCCCGAAGAGCTTCGGCTGCTCAAGGAGAACGTTCGCCGCTTCGTCGATCGCGAGTTGATCCCCCTGGAGCGCGAGGTCGTCAACAACGTCAAGCTGCAGAAGGAGCTGCCCAACCGGCTGCGCGCCAAGGCCGAGGCGCTTGGACTGTGGCTCTACGACGTGCCGGTCGAGTTCGGCGGGCTGGGGCTCGGCATGGCGGCCAAGATCACGGTATGGAGCGAGCTCGGCCGCACGACCGCGCTGCCTTCGCGCAACGTCAACGTCTTCGGCCCCTCCGTAAGCCCGATTCTCTACCAGCTCGACGGCGAGGCGCGCGAGAACTACCTCATGCCGGTGATCCGCGGCGAGAAGCGAAGCTGCTTCGCCCAGACCGAGGCCGACGCCGGATCCGATCCCGCCGCCATGCGCACCGCCGCAGTGAAAGACGGCAATCATTACGTGATCAACGGCGTCAAGCGCTTCATCACCGGTGCCGACGAAGCCGATTTCGCGCAGGTGTTTGCGGTCACCGATGCACAGAAGCGCAGCCGCGGCGGCATCTCCGCATTTCTCGTCGACATGGATGCACCCGGCGTCAAGGTGTCCGCTTCCTACGACCTGATGGTGGACGACCGGCCCTGCGAGATCATTTTCGACAATGTCCGGGTGCCCGCCGGCAATCTCATCGGCAGCGAAGGCGACGGCTTCGGGCTCGCGCAGTCCTGGATCAATGCCGGACGCATCCGGCACGGCGCCCGCAGCCTCGGCGTCATGGAAAGATGCCTCGAGCTTGCGGTCTCCTATGCAAAGCAGCGCAAGACCTTCGGTGCGCCGCTCTCCCAGCGGCAGGCGATCCAATGGCCGATCATCGACATGCACATGGACGCGCACAAGCTGCGCCTGATGCTGCATCATGTCGGCTGGAAGTTCGACCGCGGTGAGGATTGCCGCGAGGAGGCTTTCATGGTGAAGATATTCGGCGACGAGCGCTCGTTTTGGGCGGCCGACCGCTGCATGCAGATTCATGGCGGCATCGGGCTGTCGAAGGAGCTCCCGATCGAGCGCTTCTTCCGCGACCAGCGCAGCATGATGATCACCGAGGGATCGATCGAGGTGCTGCGCATGGCCCTTGCCCGCATGATCCTGGATCGCAGGTAAGGTGCGGGCCAAGCAGAATAATGTCATCGCGAGAGCAATTCGGGAGGAAAGAGATGGCCGATACCAACATGCAACGCCGGACGCTGCTGCAGGCATTGGCAGGAGCGGCAATGACGTCAGCCGGATTTGGCTTGGGCCAAAGCCGGGCCGAGGGCGTGCCGTGGTCGTCCGGAACCGAGGCCCCGAAGCTCAAGGCGCCGACGAACGCCTGCGACTGCCATATGCACATCTACGACGCCCGCTTTCCCGTTGCGCCGAACGCCACGCTCAAACCAGCCGATGCCAAGCCCGACGACTATCGGCTGCTGCAGAAGCGCATCGGCACCACACGCAACGTCGTGGTGACGCCGTCCACCTACGGCACGGACAATTCCTGCACGCTCGATGGCATGGCCAAGCTCGCCCCGAATGTGCGCGGCGTCGCCGTGGTGGACACCAGCGTCTCCGATGCCGAGCTCAAGCGATTGCATGAGCTGGGCATCCGCGGCATCCGCTTCAACCTGGTGCAGGCCGGCGCCACCACGGCCGAGATGCTCGAGCCGCTGTCGAGGCGCGTCAACGAGCTGGGCTGGCACGTCCAGATCCATATGCTGGGCGACGGCATCGTGAAGATCGAGGACACGCTGCAGCGGCTGCCCTCCCCGATCGTGTTCGATCACATGGGCCGCATCCCAAAAGACGTAGGCGTCGAGCACCCCGCATTTACCACCATCCGCAGGCTGATCGACAAAGGCCGCACCTGGGTCAAGATCTCGGGCGCCTACATGGATACCAAGGTCGGTCCACCGAGCTATGCCGACTCCACGCGCCTTGCGCAGGCCTATGTGAAGGCAGCCCCGGAACGCATGGTGTGGGGCAGCGACTGGCCGCATCCTACCGAGAAGGACAAGCCGGACGATGCCGTCTTGTTCGACCTGCTCACGGCATGGGCTCCCGAGGAAGCCGTCCGCAATCGCATCCTGGTCGACAACCCGGCAACGCTCTACGGATTCGCAAAGGCGACGTAGGATTCCATCCCGTCGTGGCAGACGCCGCGCGCTCAGCGGCGCCATAAGAAGGACTCGGGCTGCCGGCGGTGCTCCCAGCGCGCGCGCTCGAGCTCGGGGCTGTCGTCCTCCACAAGCGGATAGCCGAGACACAGATAGGCGATGAACCGCCACGTCGTCGGGACATCGAGAATCGCGCTCACACGGCCGGGGTTGAGAATCGACACCCAGCCCATCCCGATCCCGTCCGCGCGCGCGGCAAGCCACATGGTGCAGATGGCGGCGACCACAGAATATTCCGCCATCTCCGGCATGGTCCTTCGCCCCAGCCCGTGACCGAGGTCGGTTGCCGGATCGGCGAACACGGCGAGTTGGGCGGGAGACTCCGCGATGCCGGCGAGCTTGAGCGCGGCATAGTTTCTGGCCAGATCACCGGCATAGTCGCCGAGCGCGTCGGCATTGCAGGCCTTGAAATCCTCAAGCACAGCCGCCCGGCGCGCCGGGTCGTCCACAATGACGAACCGCCACGGCTGGCTCAGCCCGACGGAAGGCGCCAGACACGCAATCTCGATCAGACGTTCCAGGCTGCCGGGCGGCAGCGGCTCGGGCCGAAACCGGCGCACGTCACGGCGCCAGACCAGAAGCTCGCGCAGCCGCTCGCGGAACCCTTCATCGAAGCCAATTGGCGCGCTGTTGCTCATAGGGTGCATGCTTTGGCGGATACCGCATGTGCTTGAGAGCTCGGTTGCCGATCATCCATCAACTTCCACGTCGGCAAACATGCTTTTCTGCCGTTTACCGAATGCTTTCCCGTATATCGGCTACGCGATATGCTCGCATCGAGTATTGCCCTTCACCGGCGGCGTGAGAAGGAGCGTCGGGTTGCTGGACCTCAGCTGGTTGCAGGACCTCAACTGGCCCTATCTCCTGTTTGGCACGCGTGGCCGCATCGGTCGCGCCAGCTGGTGGATCGCCTCCTGCGCTCTCATGGGGATAGGGTTTGCTGTCCTGAGCCTGATTGGGCGCAACATCGTTTTGGCGATCCTGCTTGCTCTCATGGGGCTGGTGATCGTCTACTGCCTGCTCGCGGTTGCCGTTAAGCGGCTGCATGACCGCGACAAGCGTGGCTGGTGGATCCTGCTGTTTGCCGTGACCCCGATCATGCTTGCCAGCGTTGTCAGCGCACTGGGCGAGGACTGGATCGGATCGACGCTCGACTACGCGGCCTGGATCCTGGTGCTCGCCATCGCAATCTGGGCGCTGCTCGAATTCGGCTTCATGCCGGGCACTGGCGGGAGCAACCGCTATGGACCCGACCCGCTTGCCAAAGCGAAAGCCGACGCGCGCCAGGGCGGGATTCGGGCATAACACGCGCTGCTCATTCCAGCTGGAAACCGGTGGCCTTCACGATGGGAGCCCATTTGCGCTGGTCGCTCGCGATCGATGCAGCGAAATCCACCGGCGAGCCGCCGAGCGCCGCAAAACCAATCCTTGCCATATGGGCGGCGAGATCCGCTGAGCGCAGGCATTCATCGACCGCGCCATTGAGCCTTACCACGATCTCCGCGGGCGTTGCTGCCGGCCCCAGGATGCCATAACGGGTCACGACCGTCATCGTTGGCAATCCGGCCTCGATCATCGTGGGCACCTGCGGCTGGTCCGGGCTCCGCGTGGGCGAGGTGACGGCGAGCGCCCGCAGCCTGCCTTCGCGTATGAGCGGAACCAGCGTCGAGCCGCTGCCGAAATTCATGTCGATGCGCCCGCCCAGCATGTCGGTCACCGCCTGGGCGCCGCCGCGATAGGGAACGCTCACAATCTCGGTTGCGGTTACGGCCTTGAACAGCTCTCCGACGAGATGCGGCAGGGTCCCCTGCCCAAATCCAAAGCTCAGTTTGCCGGGATTGGCTTTGGCGTAGGTGACGAGCTCTTCGACCGTTCTGGCTGGGACGGCTGGCGCGATCACCATCACCAGCGCCGAGCTGCCGACCATGGCAATCGGAGCAAAATCGTTGAGCGGATTGTAGGTGAAGCTCGAATGTCCGAGCGCAGCAACGACGTGGGTGGGCGTGTTGGAGAACAGAAGCGTATAGCCGTCCGGCTCTGCGGTCATGACGGCGCGCGCGCCTATGAAAGTACCCCCGCCAGCCCGATTCTCGATCGTAAAGGGCTGGCCCAGGCGCGCGGAAAGGTGCGGCGCGATGAAGCGCGCGATCACGTCGTTGGGAGAACCGGCCGTATAGGGAAGGATCATCCTGATCGGCCTGTGCGGGTAGTCTTGCGCGCGCGCGCCGCGCGGCGACACCAGCGCGAGTGCGCCAACCGCTGCAATGAATCCGCGCCGACGCATCGTTCTCTCTTCGAGCCAACGACCGGCATGCTCGCCGCAACTCGGCGCAATGTCCACTGCGCCGTGCGTTTTGACTCGCGGCCCGTGCTTCGCATACTCAGACAGGCGACCTTCCACTGCTTGCGCAGCGGCGCGCCGCGTTCGGATCAGGAAAGCGGATGCCAGCAGCGACCGGACAACCTCGTTACCGGATCGGCATCGATACCGGCGGGACGTTCACCGACATCGTGGCCGTTGATAGCGCCTCCGGTACCATGCGCGTCACCAAGGTCGCGAGCACGCCGTCCAATCCCGCCATCGGGCTCACGCGGGGGGTGAACGCGATCCTGGGCGAGGCTGGAGCCTCGGCAGACGAGGTTGCTGGACTGGCACATGGCACGACGGTTGCCACCAATGCGCTGCTGCAGGGCGAGATCACCGCGCTTGGCCTGATCGTCACTGCGGGCTTTCGCCATCTCCTCGAGATTGCGCGGCAATCGGTGCCCGAGGGCTACGGCAATTCGTATTTCTGGGTGAAGCCGGAACGCATTGTGCCGTTGCATTTCGTGCGCGAGGTAGGCGGACGACTGAATTTTCGCGGCGAGGTGCTGCGCCCGCTCGATGAGGCGAGCGTGCGCGCCGCGGCACGCTTCTTCCGCGCGCGCGGCGTGCGCGCGGTCGGCGTGTGTCTCATGCATTCCTATGCCAATGCCGCGCACGAGCAGCGCACCGCGCAGATTGTTGAAGAGGAGTGCCCGGACTGCGCGCTTTCGCTCTCCAGCGTGGTGTTGCCGGAATATCGCGAATATGAGCGCGCGGTGACGACCCTGGTCGACGTTTTCGTGAAGCCGCATATGGGGCGGTATCTGCGGCGCGTGCACGAGGCGCTCGGTGAGCACCTTGCCGGCAAGCCGTTCCTGGTCATGCAGTCGAGCGGCGGGGTCGCCAGCGCCGAGCAGGTGATGGAAAAGCCGATCACGACGGCGCTGTCGGGCCCCGCCGCCGGCGCGCTCGGCAGCGCGGTGGTGGCCGAGATCGCCGGGTACACCGACGTCGTGACGCTCGATGCCGGCGGCACCTCGACAGACCTGTCTCTGATGGAGGGCGGCCGCGCCCATGTCACGAATAGCGGCACGGTCGGCGCCTTTCCCGTTCGGATTCCCATGATCGACATCAGGACAATCGGCACCGGTGGCGGCTCGATCGCCTGGATCAGCCGGGAAGGCCACCTCAAGGTTGGCCCCAGGAGCGCGGGCGCCGAGCCCGGACCGATGTGCTACCCCAACGGCGGCATCGAGCCGACCATCACCGACGCCAACCTCGCGCTCGGCCGCATCCCGCCGGCGCTGATCGGCGGCGGCATCGCGCTCGATGCCGCGCGCGCCCGCGCTGGCCTCGCAGCATTGGCACAAAGGCTGCCCGGGCAAATGAGCGCGGAAACGCTCGCCGAGGGGATCATCGAGATCGCCAACTGGAATCAGGCTAACGCCATTCGCCAGATGACAATCCAGCGCGGCATCGATCCGCGCGAGTTTGCATTGCTTGCGTTCGGCGGCGCGGGGCCCGCGCAATCGCCCGCGGTGATGGAGCTTCTGGGCATGCAGGCATGCCTCGTGCCTCCCAATCCGGGCAATCTTTCCGCGTTCGGGCTGCTGGCAGTGGACTGGCGCACGGATCACATTGTCACGCGCGTCATGCACGAGGATGCCGTCGATCTTGACACTCTGGCAGCGATCTACGCCAAACTCGAAAAAGACGCACTCGATGCGCTCGAGCGCAACGGCATCGATGGGGCGCGCATTCGCCTTTCGCGTGAGGCCGACATCCGCTACGGCGGTCAGTCGATGGAGGTCCGGGTCGCCGCGCCTGCAGGCGCCATCGACCAAAGCTTCCTCGCAGGTTTGATCGCGACATTTCACGCGGCGCATCTGCGGACTTTCGGCTACAACTATTCGGGCGAGCAGAAGATCGAGCTGGTCAACTTCTCTGTCTCGGGCTTCGGCCTGATCGAGCGGCCTAAAATGCCGCGCCTGGAGCGGCAGGCCGGCACCATTCCAGCGCGAAAATCCGTTCGTCCTGTCTATTTCGACGCAGCATGGCGCAACACGCCGATCTACGATCGCGCCGCACTGGGGCCAGGCCTGCACCTTCCCGGCCCGGCAGTGATCGAGGAGTTCGGTTCGACCACGGTGATCTTCCCGCGGCAGGAGCTCATAGTGGACGCGCACGGTATCCTCATTGTCCGTCCGATGCGGCCACCCTCGGCAGGTACGGCATGAGCCCGCATCCTGCCCCCGCACAGGCGGCCTCCAAAGCGTCCCTTCCCGCGCATGGGGTCGACCCCATTGTGCTGCAAATCGTCGAAGGCACGCTGGGCTCGATCGAGGCCGAGATCGAATATGCCATCGAGCGCACCGCGCGAAGCCCGATGATCCGCGAGGCGCATGATTATCGCGTCGGCCTGTTCGACCGCCGCTGCCGCAAGCTCACCGGCCGCTCCTATTCCGCCATGCCCAACGCGGTGGTGCGCGATTTCCCGCTCGCGACCATGCGGCAGGGCGACGTCTATCTGATGAATGATACCTATCTCAGTGAAGGCAGCATCGGGCATCTGCCCGACCTCTGCAGCACGGTGCCGGTGTTCCACGAAGGCGAGGTCGTCGCCTTCATTCAGGCCTTTGGTCATCACGATGACATCGGCGGTCGGGTTCCCGGTTCAATGCCCGGCACCGCCACCAGCGTGTTCGAGGAAGGGCTCGCGATTCCGCCGATCAAGCTCTACGAGGCGGGCGTGCGCAATGATGCGGTCCTCACCATCATCAAGCGCAATACGCGCGTGCCGGAGATGCTGGCTGCCGATCTCGACAGCGAGGTCAAGGCCTGCGTGATGGGCGCGCGCCGGCTGGAAGCGCTGTTTGCTCGGTTCGGACGCGAGGTGGTCGAGCTCTGCTTCCAGGCGATCCTCGACAAGTGCCGCGACATCTACCGCAACGAGCTGATCCCGAAGATCGCCGACGGCGAATATTGCTGGGCTGATTATGTCGAGCATGACGGGGTGAGCGCGCCGAGGCTGCACAAGCTTGCGCTCAAGATGATCAAGCGCGGCAGCCACATCACCCTTGATTTCACCGGCACCGACGCGCAATCACCGGGTCCGATCAACTGGCCCGCGGACTACTCGGCCGGTGCATTTCTGATCAAATGGATCGCGCCCATCCTGCGCAACCTCGCCGACTCGCCAGAACGCGCCGCCGAAATCCACGTCAATGACGGCGTCTGCGAGGTATTTGACGTCGTATTCCCGCCCAAGGGCACCCTGATCACCCCGCAATGGCCGGCGGCGACCAATGCGCGCTCGTTCGTCCTGCTGCGCTGTCTCGGACTGCTTGCCGGCGTGGTGTCGCAGGCGGTCGAAGGCCGCATGCCAGCTGACCAGGAAACCATCCGCTATACCGGCTTCTTTGGGCACGATGGGAGGGGCAAGCCATTCCTCTCGCGCGAGGTGCTCGGCGGCGGCTCCGGCGGCCGCGCCTATGCGGACGGCAACGATGCCATCCACATCGTTCCCGATTCCCGCAACCAGCCGGCGGAATTTACGGAGACGCGCTTCCCCCTGCTGGTCGAGAAGCTCGCACTGAGCACGGATTCCGGCGGTGCGGGAAAACGACGCGGCGGACTGGGTTACGAGAAACATTATCGCGCCCTGGTTGATTGCCGCACGATCGTGACCGCCGACCGGGTTCGACTTGGATGCTACGGCGTCAATGGCGGCAAGGCCGGAAAACCGTTCTGCGTGACTGTCGATCTCGAAGGCACCCCGCGCGAGCTCGGCGGTCTGGTCGATGGCGAGCCTGTTCTGGCAGGGCAAGTCGTGCGGGTGGTGACGACCGGCGGGGGAGGATGGGGCGACCCGCTCGAGCGCGAGCCGGAGCTCGTGGCGCGTGATGTCATGGAGGCCAAGGTGTCGGTTGCCGCCGCGCGCGAGGAGTATGGGGTGATATTGATCGAGGCTGCGCATGGGGAGCTCGAGATCGACTCCGCAAGCACCATGAGGCTGCGCGACGATTTGCGCGCTCGACGTGGGACGCCGCTTGCAGTGATTGATCGCGGAGAGGGCTACGAACGGATGCGCCAAGATGATAGGGGCGAGGCGTAGCGCGCTTACGCGCGTCTGCGACGCGCTATGCCTCGCCCCTGTCAACGCGATGGACAAAGGCGCAATTCGTTCAGAATCTGGGACTGGCGATGTCGATTGAGGTTGCCAAAATCGAGCTCAAGAGCGTGCAGGATGCTTCCGGCCTGGCCTCCTGCATCGATGCGGGCCAATTCACCGCCGACGAGGTCATCGCGGTCATTGGCAAGACGGAGGGCAATGGCGGCGTCAATGACTTTACCCGCATCCTCGCGGACCAGGCTTTTCGCCACGTGCTCGCCAAGCGCGGGAAAAGAAGCGAAGCGGAGATCGCAAGCATCCCCATGGTCTGGTCCGGTGGCTGCGACGGCATCATCACTCCGCATGCAACGGTGTTCGCCAGGAATGCACGCACCGGCTCCACGTCAAAGGCGCGGCTTGCCATCGGCACCGCGATGAGCGCGGAGCTTCTGCCCGAGGATATCGGCCGCCCTGCCATGGTCGAGAAGGTGGCCGCAGGTGTCAAAGCGGCGATGCGCGCGGCCGGTATCAGCGACCCCAAAGACGTCCATTATGTGCAGACCAAGACGCCTCTGCTGACGATCGAGGCGGTGCGGGATGCTGAAGCACGGGGTAAGCCAGTCGCCTGCGAGGTGCACGACTCCATGGGGGTGTCGAACGGCACGACGGCGCTGGGGATCGCGGTTGCGCTCGGTGAGGTCGCGACGCCGCGCGCCGAGCAGATCTGCCGGGATCTCGAGCTCTATTCCTCGGTGGCGTCCTGCTCCTCAGGGGTCGAGCTCACCCAGGCGCAGATCGTGCTACTCGGCAATAAGGCCGGCGCCGGCGGCCGCTTCCGCATCGGTCACGCAGTGATGCGCGATGCTCTCGATCTGGATGGCATCTATGCGGCGATCCGCAATGCCGGGCTCGAGCTTCCCCACCGTCCGCGCTCCGCGGACCTCGATGGCCGCCTGGTGAACTGCTTCATCAAATGCGAAGCCGATCGCCGGGGCACGCTGCGCGGCCGCCGGCAGATCATGCTCGACGATTCCGACGTGCACCATCATCGCCACGCCAAGGCGGCGGTCGGCGGCGTTGCCGCCGTCGCGATCGGCGATCCTGCCGTGTTTGTGTCGGTCGATGCCATGCACCAGGGGCCGCAGGGCGGCGGGCCCGTGATTGCGATCATCGAGATAGATGAGGGATGACGATGTCAGAGCACGGATGTGAGCGGCGACCAGCCTCAGCTGACATCTGACCCCTGAGCAGGAGACCATCATGACGAATTGCTCCCGGAATACCCGCAATGTGGTGGCTGCGCTTGCTGCCGCCGCATGCCTGGTCGGCCCGGCGGCGGCGCAGGACAAAGTGAAGGTCGGGGTCTTTCCGGTGAGCTCGACGCTGCCCTATTTCGTGGCGGTGGAGCGCGGTTTCTTCAAGGAGCAGAGCATTGAGACCGAGATGGTGCGGCTGATCGGCGGGCCCCCCAACATCGCGGCCATGATCACCAACCAGATCGATGCTGCTGCTGTATTGGTGACCATCGAAGGCATGAACGCCAACATCAAGAAGCCGGGCGTTGCCATGTACATTTCGGTCAACAGTCAGAACAAGACCTATCAGATGGAGCAGTTCGTGGTGCGCAGGGGCTTCAGCGCGACGTCGCTTCAGGATCTCAAGGGCGCAAAGATCATGTCGGCGCCGGGACCCGCCAACGTCACCATGGCCAAGGCGGCGCTCGCCGCGGCGGGTCTCAAGGAGGGCGATTACAGCATCGATCAGCTCGATATGGCGCAGCATGTCAACGCCATGACGGCAGGAACCTTTGATGCCGGCTACACGCTGGAGCCCAATGCCTCGACCATGCGCAAGCTTGGGGTCGCGAGAACGATCGAGGCGGGGGTGATCGCCCATTACATCCTGGGCGACCCGCAAGCCAACGCATTCGTCGCTGGATGCGCGCTCACCTCGGAGTTCATCAGGAGCCGCCCGGATGTGGCAAAGAGGTTTGCCGTGGCCTGGGAGAAGGCCGCCCGCTTCGTCAATGACAACCCCGCCGAGGCGCGCAAGCATCTCGTCAAGAATACCTTCACGCCGGAGGACGTGGTCGACAGCGTCCCCATGGTTCGCTATTTCATGGCCAAGGACCTCACCGACAAGGACAAGGCGGATTATCAGAAATTCATCGACTTTTCCGTACAGGCCGGAACCCTGGAGCAGAACGTCGACGTGACCAAATACCTGCAGGTGTTCTGAAGCCCGAGGCCGGCGCGGTGGCAGGAGATCGACCCGGGCCGCCGCCGGCTCACGTCACCGTCCGCGGGCTCTGCAAACGTTTCAACGACGCGCTGGTCTATGACGGCTTCGACCTCGACATACCACGCGGAAAGCTCGTCTCGATATTCGGGCCGAACGGCTGCGGCAAGAGCACGCTGATCAACATGATCGCCGGGCTCGTCCCGAGCGACGCGGGCGAAATCCTGTTCGATGGCAAGCCGCTGCGCGATATCAAATTTGGCTACGTCTTTCAGAACTATCGGGAAGCGCTGTTTCCCTGGCTGCGCTCGATCGAGAATATCGAGTATCCGCTCAGGCTGATGAAGCTCGCCAGGCCCGAGCGGCGTGCGCGAACCGAGCGCCTCGTCGCCCATCTGGGAGTCAAAATCGACCTCGCCCGCTACCCCTACGAGCTCTCCGGCGGACAGCAGCAGCTGGTCTCGATCATGCGGGCGCTGGTTGTCGAGCCGGAAATCCTGTTTCTCGACGAGCCATTCTCGGCGCTCGACTACGAGATGACGCTGTTCATGCGCGACCAGTTGCAGCGGATTTTCATCGAGACCGGCACCACAACGGTGCTGGTTTCGCATGATCTCGAGGAAGCGGTCTACCTTGCCGACCGCATCCTGCTGCTTTCGCGGCGGCCGGCCTCCATTGCCGACTACGTGCACTACGACGCGGGACGCCCGCGCAGCGATCTCACCCTATCGCAGAGCGACTTCGTGCGCGTGAAAGCACACTGTCTGAACGTGTTCCAGCGCGAGGTTCGCAAGGGATGAGATGAAAGGAAACCGTTTCGACCCTTATCTGCCGGTGATCGGCGTCATCGGCCTGATCATCGTCTGGTACCTGGCAGTCTGGTACGAGGTGGTCGACAAGGTGCTGCTGCCGTCGCCCGGCGAAACTTTCCGGGCGCTGTGGAAGGGCATGGCTGGCGGAGCGCTCGGCTTCGATTTCTGGCGCACGGTGGAGCGCACCACGGCCGCCACGGCGATCGCCGCGGCCATCGCGATCCCGCTCGGCGTGTTTCTCGGCGCCTCGGAGAAGCTTTATCGTTCGGTCGAGTTCGTCATCGACTTCTTTCGCTCGACCCCGGCCTCGGCGATGTTTCCACTGTTCCTGGTGCTGTTCGGGGTCGGCGACGAGACCAAGATTTCCGTCGCCGCCTTCGGCGCGGCGCTGGTGATCCTGTTCAATGTCGCCTACGGCGTCATGAACGCGCGCAAGACGCGGCTCTTGGCCGCCAGGGTGATGGGCGCATCGCGTCTTCGCGTGCTCACCGATGTGATGCTGCTGGAGTCGCTGCCGCAGACCTTCGTGGGTTTGCGCAACGGCGTCTCGCTCGCGCTCGTCATTGTGGTGGTGGCCGAGATGTTCATCGGCTCGACCGACGGACTCGGCCATCGCGTGTTTGAGGCGCAGCAGCTGTTCGCGATGCCCGACATGTACGCCGCCATCTTTGCGGCCGGCGCGCTCGGCTACGGGCTCAACCTGCTGTTCCTCCTCGTGGAGCGCAGGTTCGTGCACTGGTCGGGAAAATGAATCAGGACTGCGGCGGCCATTCGTTCGAATGGCCGCCGCAGGTCGCTTGATCAGTCATCACTTGCAGGTGTGGTGCCCGTTCACGACGGCGGCGGTCTTGCCGGGCGGGCAGCCGCCCGCTGCGGGGGCCGCCGGCCGAGGCGGCGGGGGGGCGGCCACTTTCGGCGGCGGAGCAGCCGCTGCGGCAGGCTTCGGTGGCGGCGGGGCCGCGGGGTGAGGCGGCGGCGCTACCGGCGGCGCAGCCACCTTCGGAGGTGGAGGTGCTGCTGCAGGCTTAGGCGGCGGTGGCGGCGCGGTTGGGGTCACGACCTTCGCAGGCGGCGGGGTCGCCGGCTTGGCCGGCGGCGCGACTGCGCTCGGTGTCGTTGGCGCGACCACCGGCTTTGGAGTGGCCGGCGCCGGCGCGAGCTTCGCCGCCGGAGCCGGCTTGCCGGGCGCCGGTGTGGGCGGTTTGGGGGCGCCGGGGGGTGATGCCGGCGGTGTGACTGCCGCGGTAGGCGCGGCCGGCTTGGGCGGCGCGCGGGGAGCTCCCGGGCTCGGAAGC
>Ga0306924_10000411_pt1 | contig 35530 bp, 33 predicted proteins | sample sta12Can44000111_FD_203756 | JGI IMG/M metagenome (GOLD analysis project Ga0306924, IMG submission 203756) | Lab enrichment of tropical soil microbial communities from Luquillo Experimental Forest, Puerto Rico - statanox.12C.anox.44.000.111 (v2)... | ecosystem: Environmental > Terrestrial >... | reverse complement strand
ATCAATGAACCGCACTGCAAGTCACAACAGCCGCGGCAGTCCAATCCTCGTCGTTCCCTATATGTGGATCGGCGATTTCGTGCGCTGCCACTCTGTCATCAAACTCCTCAACGCGCGATTCCCGGACAGCCCGGTCGACATCCTATCGACGACGCTGTGTGCGCCGCTTACCGATTACATGCCGGGGTTGCGGCGCGCGGTGGTCGTCGATCTTCCCCGCAGCCGCATCGCCCTAAAAGATCAGTTCGCACTGGCGCGGCGGCTCAAACGTGAGAATTACGGGGCAGCGCTGATCATGCCGCGCACTTGGAAGTCGGCTTTGGCGCCATTTTTTGCCGGCATCCCCGAGCGCACCGGTTTTGTCGGCGAAGTGCGCTTTTTTCTCGTCAACGACCTGCGCCGTGGCGAGCGAAAACTGCCGCGCATGGTGGATCGCTGCGCCGCCTTAGCCCTGCCGCACGACGCCGAACTGCCGCGCGAATGGCCGCTGCCCGAGCTTAGAGTCGCGCGCACAGAGATCGACGCGTGGCGCCGCGAGCATGGACTAAATGGCGATACGAGACCGGTCGTCGCGCTCGCGCCCGGCGCCGTCGGTCCATCGAAAAGGTGGCCGGCAACCGCATATGCGGTGCTCGCGCGCCGGCTCATCGCCGAAGGATTTGGCGTCTGGGTGATAGGCGGCCCCGAAGAAAAATTGCTCGTAAAAGAGATTATCGGCGATACCACAGCGCGCGATCTCACCGGCAAGGATCTGCGCAACGCGATACTTGCGCTCGCCGCAGCCGCAGTCGCGGTGTCGAACGATTCAGGGCTTCTGCACGTCGCCGCCGCGCTCGAAACCCCGGCGATCGGAATCTTCGGCCCAACCAGTCCCTGGCATTGGGCGCCGCTCAATCCGCTTGCGGCGACAATCGAGACCGCGAGCAAAGTTGAGTGCAGGCCATGCCACAAGCCGATTTGCCGCCTCATTCACCACCGTTGCATGCGTGAAATTCCGTCCGAACAAGTTTTCGCCGCAGTCCGCCAAGTCATCGCCCCGCTTGTTCCCGCTGGGTAGCAGCGCTTAAGCATGATGATCCCGAAAAGTGGACGCCGGTTTTCGGAAAAGATCATGCTCAAACAAGAAGCTGAAGCAAAATACCGAATCAACCCAAAATCATTTCGCTTTAGCGGCCCTGCGCAATCGCGATCTCATAACCGGCTTCCAGCCGCACCGTGGTCACAACATTGCTGAAATTGCTTGAAAACGCCTCACTATCCGGGCATGCAACGGGCGACTGCGCGCCGTCGCCGCAGCGGGGGTGAGGATTGGGCATGACAGCCGGCGTAGTTGAAGCGTCGCAGCGCTATTCGACTTATGCGCTGGTGCGCCGCCTTCTGGTCGATGAAGCGCTTGGCTATTGGCCACGTTATGCCGCCGCTTTCGCGTTGATGGGTATAGCGGCCGCAGCCACGGCACTCACCGCCTATCTTCTCGGCACGATGACCAATGAGGCCTACGTCAATCACAATTTCCACGGCATCGTCGTCATCGGTATCATCGCGATTGTAATCTTTGCGACCAAGGGATTTGCCACCTACGGCGCAGCGGTCATGCTGTCATGGATCGGCAACAGCATCATTGCCAGCAATCAACGCCGGTTGTTCGATAAGCTCTTGCAGCAGAGCATCGGTTTTTTCGCCGATCGTCATTCTTCCGAATTTATCGCGCGGCTGACGACCGGCGCCGCCGCCGTCAGTCAAGTGATCAATCTTCTGATCACGGCCATCGGCCGCGATTTGATGTCGCTGATCGGACTGACTATCGTCATGGTGATTCAAGATCCGATCATGGCCCTGATCGGCTTCGTTATGGCGCCGCCTGCGTTTTTTGTACTGCGTAAGCTGGTCCGGCGGGTGCGCAACATCGCGCGCATGCAATTCACCGGTGGCACGCGGATCATCGAGACGATGCAGGAGGCGTTGCAGGGCCTGCGTATGGTGAAGGCCTTCGCGCTCGAAGACGAAATGCGGCGCCGGCTGGACAACAACGTCGCCGCGGTGCAGCACGAGTCCAACAAGATGGCGCGGGTCTCGAACCGCGCCAGTCCGTTGATGGAAATGCTGGGCGGCTTCGCAGTCGCGCTCGCCACGATCTACGGCGGCTACCGCGTTATCGAAACTGGGGCGACGCCGGGCGCCTTCGTTTCGTTCCTGGCAGCATTCCTGCTTGCCTATGAACCAGCGAAGCGGCTTGCGCGGCTCAATATCGATCTCAACAACAACCTCGTCGGCGTGCGGGTTCTTTACGAAATCATCGACAGCCCGCCCGGCGAGCCGAATGACGACAATCTGCCGCCATTGAAGCTGACGGCCGCGCGCATCGAATTCGTCGACGTGGATTTTGCTTATCGCGAGCACACCCCGGTGCTGCGCGGCATGAGCTTTGTCGCCGAGCCCAGCCAGGTGACGGCACTGGTCGGGCCTTCGGGCGGCGGCAAGTCGACCGTGCTCAATCTGTTGTTGCGCTTCTATGACGCTGGCAGCGGCCGCGTTCTCATCGACGGCCAAAATATTGCGGCGGTCTCCCGCCGCTTGCTCCGTCAAGAGATCGCCTATGTCGGCCAGATTGTTCATCTGTTCCGCGGCACGATCCGCGAAAACATTGCATTGGGCAAAGTCGGCGCATCCGACACCGAGATCATCGCCGCGGCCAAGGCCGCGCACGCGCACGATTTCATCATGGGCTTCCCAGGCGGCTACGACACGCCGGTTGGCGAGCATGGCTTGCAGCTTTCCGGCGGCCAGCGGCAGCGCATCGCGATTGCGCGAGCGCTGATCAAGAATTGCCCCATCATATTGCTCGACGAGGCGACCGCAGCGCTCGACTCGGAATCGGAACGTCATGTCCAGGAGGCATTGACCGAATTATGTAAAGGCCGCACGACGCTGGTGATCGCGCACCGGCTTTCCACGATCATGCATGCCGACAGCATTCTCGTCGTCGAGAACGGCATGGTCGTCGAAGCCGGCCGACACGAGGAGCTGCTTCGCAGAGGCAGCCGCTACGCGTCGTTCTACCGGCTGCAGCTCAAGGAGCAGTCGCCGCCGCTCGCCGAGCTAGTGCCGCCGATTTGAAGTTCCTGCACCACCTGCCGCAAGTTCGATCAGAAACTTCAAATCGAAAAGCGGCACTAGAATCATGAAGTTGCTAGTGCCCTTTGGTTTTCGAAGTTCGTGTTAGACGGTGCCGCGATGTATCACGAACTTCGAAAACCGGGCACTAGAGCCGATCGCGGCTTCGTCGGTCTGATATCGTCTACGGAGCTCGATTGACGGCGCGGCGGCGGCGCTATAAGCCGAGCGTCCATCCCGTCAGTTTGTTCTTTTCTCCAACTTTCAAAAGGCAACATGAGCACCGACGGCAAGACCTATGTCATTTCGCAACCGCCGCAGGCCGCGATCCCAGTCGCCGGCACCGGCAAATATTTTCCGGTCCGGCGGCTGTGGTGCGTCGGACGCAATTACGTCGAGCACATCAAAGAGATGGGGCAGGACGTCCGCGAGCCGCCATTCTTCTTCGCCAAGCCCGCCGACGCCATCGTTCCGGATGGCGGGACGGTGCCTTATCCGTCACTGACCAAGGACATGCATCACGAGGTCGAGCTTGTTGTGGCGCTCAAGAGCGGCGGCAGGAACATCAAGACGGAGAAGGCGCTCGACTGCATTTATGGCTATGGTGTCGGTATCGATCTCACGAGGCGCGATCTGCAAATCGCCTCGCGCGACATCAAGCGGCCATGGGAGATCGGCAAAGCGTTTGACCACTCTGCGCCGTGCGGTCCGCTGCGACCTGCCGCCGAGATCGGACATCCGGAGAAAGGCCGCATCATGCTCAAGGTCAACGGCAAGGTGCGTCAGGACGGCAATCTGGATCAAATGATCTGGAAGGTGCCGGAGATCATCTCGAAACTGTCGGAAATGGTTGAGCTCGCTGCTGGCGACATCATCATGACCGGCACGCCGTCCGGCGTCGCCGCGACCGTGGCCGGCGACAAGATCGAATGCGAGATCGAACGTGTCGGGACGCTACGCGTCAGCATCGGCGCGCCGCTGAGCTAACTGCGATGACGAGCGCGACCGCCGGGCGCAAATTAAAAGTTCATACGCGATACCTCCATAATCACCCGCTAAAGCCGGTAATCTGGCTCGATAATGGAACCGGAATGGGGGTGGCGCGTTGAACGGGAACTTGAACCCGACAGGAGGGCAACCATGGGCGCGGCTCGCATCACTTTGCGCGTAAAACCGCCTCTTCCGCTGGGCGATGTGACCATGGTACCGGCGCCCTTGAGCGGCCGCTCCGAAGCCGAAATGGCTCGCGCAATGGCGGCTGCGCTGGCCGACGACGAGTCGGCGACGGCAGCGGACGTGTACCGGCGCGTCCGACAGGCTTTCCCGTTCGCGCCCTTAAGCGCGCGGGTCGGCGCATTGGCGATGCTGATGGACAAGATCCGCGGACCGGCCCACTGAGGCCAGCCAGCACGTCACAATCCGAGATAGGCGCTGCGGACGCGATCATCCACGAGAAGTGCTGCGCCAGCACCGCTCAAGGTCACACGACCGTTTTCCAGAACATAGGCGCGGCTTGCCAGTTTGAGCGAGAGCGCGACGTTCTGTTCGACCAAAAGGCAGGTGACCCCCTCGCGATTGAGGTCGCGAATAGTGTCGAGCAATTTAAGGACTATTGCCGGAGCAAGCCCCAGCGAGGGCTCGTCGAACATGATGAGCTGCGGCGCGCCCATGAGGCACCGCGCAATCGCGAGCATCTGCTGCTCGCCGCCCGATAATGTGCCCGCCGGCTGGCGCGCCCGCTCGGCAAGCACTGGAAACAGCGCGAGCGCGCGTTCTCGATTTCTGCCGCGGTGGGCGCGAGCGCGCGGCAGCATGCCGCCAATGTCGAGATTTTCGTCCACCGTCAGCGTTGGAAAAATCTGCCGTCCTTCCGCGACCTGGCCGAGACCGAGATTGCAGATGCGGTGACTTGGCCAACCCAGGATATTTTCACCGCGAAATACGACGCGGCCAGAGGCCGGCCGGTTCATGCCAGCGAGCGCGCGGATGAGCGTGGTCTTACCGGCGCCGTTGGCGCCGATGATGGCGACGATCGCGCCTTCCTCAACGTCGAGCGATACGCAATCAAGCGCCTGCACGTCGCCATAAAACACATTGAGCGCTTCGACGTACAACATCAAACCGCATCCGCACCGAGATAGGATTGCACGACGGCCGGATCGCGGACAATCGCTTCCGGCTTGCCTTGAGCGATCGCGGTCCCGTGATCGAGCACCAATACGCTGGACGCCAGCGCCATCACTGCGCGCATGACGTGCTCGATCAAAACGATGGTCAAGCCGCTGTCGCGGTTAAGGGTCCGCAAGGTGGCGACCATGCGGTCGCTCTCGGTCGGACGCAAACCGGCCATAACCTCATCGAGCAGCAATAGTTTCGGTTCGGTCGCGAGCGCGCGCGCGACTTCGAGCCGTTTTCGATCCGGCAGCGTCAGCGTCGCGGCAGTCCGGTTGCGTTGATCAAAAAGGTCGAGGCGGCGAAGGAGCTCGCGCGCGCGGCCGCGAGCCTTGCCGACATCGCGACTGTGCAGCAATGCGCCGACGACGACGTTGTCCTCCACGGTCAAAGCGGGAAATGGGCGCACGATTTGGAAGGTGCGGCCAATGCCGCGCCGGCATATCGCATCGGCAGGCAAGCCGCCGATCGGCTCGCCGGCAAAACTGATCGAGCCTGCATCGGGCGCGATGGCGCCAGCAATCATGTTGAACAGCGTCGTCTTGCCCGCGCCATTAGGACCGATGATCGCGAGCAATTCTCCCACCGATACCTCGAAGCTGACGGCGTCCACCGCCTGCAAACCGCGAAAGCGCTTACTCACCCGTTGCAGCGAAAGCAGCGCGCTCATTGTCGTCGCTCACCAACGCCGACTCGCCGCGCCAGCCAGGGCCACACGCCTTCGGGCAAGGCGACAACCACGAGCAGCAGACAAATTCCGTAAAACACTTGCTTCGCGCCTGGAAAATCCAGGCCCAAGGCGCCAAGCGCGGTGTTGAGCGTTTCGGCGAGACCGGTAAGGACGAAGGCGCCAAGAATCGGCCCGAACAAGGTGCCGATCCCGCCGACGATTGGGCCCAGGATCATCTCGATCGACCGGGAAATGTTGAAGACTTGTTCGGGAAACAGGTTGTTGTAGAAAAAAGCATAGAACACGCCAGCAAAGGACGTGACGACAGCCGAGATCACCACCGCCGCCATTTTATATCGGAAGGTATCGATGCCGACGGCACGCGCCGCCTGTTCGTCTTCGCGGATTGCCAACCAAAAATAACCAACGCGACTCTTCAACAGCGCACGGCAGAGTACAAAAGCGAGCGCTGTGGCGGCGAGAATCACATAATAGAACATCGTCGGATTGCCGCGCAGATGCCACAGGTCGTTGTGTGCATATTGCGCGACCGGCAGAAACAGACCCGCCGAAGCATTGACAAAATCCAGGTGATCGAAGCCGATGCGCGCGAACTCGGCGAAAGCAATCGTTAGAATCGCAAAATAGACCCCGGCGACGTGAAAGCGAAAGGCGAGAAAACCGATCGTCGCGCCGCAAGCGGCCGTCACGGGTATGCCGGCCAAAAACCCGAGCCAAGGCGCGATGCCGAAGCGCGTGAACAGCGCGGCCGCGATATAGGCACCAAGACCGGCATAGATGGCGTGGCCAAGCGAGAGCTGGCCGGCAAATCCCATCATGATGTTCCAGGCCTGTCCGGTGAACGCGAAGTAGAGAACGACGATCAGCACGGTGAGGAGATAGTCGTTGACGAGCCAAGGCGCGACCAAAAGCACGGCCATCAAGGCGCCAAGCAATATGATTGCCGGACGCGGCACACCCTCGAAAATCGATGTCCCGAGGCGGACGAGATGATCGGTTAGGCGGACGGAGGTCTTGGCTGCCATCAGACTGATCTTCTGCCAAGAATTCCCTGCGGCCGAAACAGCAGCACCAATACCAGAATGGCGAACGCGAACATGCTCTTTGCCGACGGCGTGAACAACAAGCCGGCGAGCGCCTCGGTCACGCCGATTAATAATCCGCCGATGAGTGCGCCCGCCATTGAACCTAGCCCGCCGGTAATGACAATGACAAAGGCAAGCAGCGTATAGACGGGCCCAATCATCGGCGTGACATCGACGATCAGCGTCATCATGACGCCGGCAGCGCCAACGCAGGCGGCGCCAATTCCGAACGTGAGCGCATAGAGCCGCTTGACGTCGAGTCCGACCACGAGCGCGCCTGTGTAGTTATCGGCGCAAGCGCGTATCGCTTTGCCGATCGGCGCAAAACGGAAAAACGCAAACAATAACGCAGCGAAGATGATCGCCGCCGCGCCAGCGTAGAGTTTGGTGGCATCGACGATCAGCGTACCCACCTGAAAACTGTCGAAAGCGTAGGAAGTTTGCACCGTGCGAGCGTCCGGACCGAATATGATCAAAAGCACATTGACGATGATCAGCGCGATTGCGACTAGCAGCAAAAATTGACTGTGCTCGGGACGGTTGATGAATGGATTGATCAATCCGGCCTGTAGTGCGTAGCCGAACACGAACAGGACCGCGGCAACGGGCACCAGCATGATCAGCGGATCGAGGTGCAATCCGGAGAACAGCAGCACCGTCAGATACATTGCGATCGACATCATTTCGCCGTGGGCGAAATTGACGACCCGCACGACGCCAAAAATCACTGAAAGCCCAAGCGCCATCAGGCCATAGACCAGGCCCGTCAAAATTCCGGCAACGACGACGTTGAGATAGACATCGAATGCCACCGCGCGGCCTCAGGCGCGGTTCGTATACGGCGTCATCGGCCATTCCGGCTTGGCATTTGCGGCCGTCTTTGGCGCGAGCGTCACCAGTTTTCCGCCGCGATTCTGAATCGTGCCGCAAGTCAGCTTATCGTTCTGACCTTTTGCATCGAACTGGATACCGGAACCGATGCTGACATTATCAGTGATGTTGGTGGTGCGAATGGCATCGGCCAGCGCCTTTGGATCGCCGGACGCGGCGCGCTTGTAGGCGTCGGCCGCAATCAACAGGGCTTCGAACGTATAGACATGGTTGGTGCTCAGGTTGATGTCGGGATAGGCCTTGGCTAAAGCCGCGTCGAGCACTTTGGTAAGCTTTTTGTTCGGATCCTGGAACGGAACCAAACTGATCGGCCCATCTGACAGCCTGCCGAGGGTCTTGAGGTATTGATCCTCATACCAGCCCGGCCCCATGCTTAAGATCGCCTGCGGCGTCCAGCGCTGCTTGACCAGTTCTCGCGTGATCAGCATCGCATCGGTAAGCCGGCCGACGACGAGCAGAGCATCGGCATTGGCAGCCTTGGCTTTCGTAACCTCGACCGAAAGATCGCGCGCGGTCGGATCATAGGCGATCTCGTCGACGATCTTGTAAGGCATATTGAACTTCGGCATCACCGCACCGATGCCCTTCGACATCGCGGTGCCGAAAGTGTCATTGACGTGCATGTAAACGACGGACTTGGGCGCCGCGCCGATGAGATTGAACAGTTCCAGCTGATTGGCGAAAGCGCTTGAGAGAATCATTGGCGCAGTGAGGAAATTCCGAAAGACAAATTTGTAGCCTTGTTCGGTAATACCGGGCGCCGCCGCAATATTGATGACGAGGGGAATACCTTTTTGTTCGGCGACTTGCGCGATCGCGGTGGTCTGACCGGAATCAAACGCACCGACCAGAAGCTGGGCGCCATCGTTGATGAGCTTCTCGGCGCGTTCGCGGGCAACGTCGACGTTTGATTCGGTGTCGGCATTGAGGATCGCGAGTTCCGGCAATCCCAGGGTCTTGAGAATGCCGGGCGCGATGTCGACGCCGCGCTGGCAATCCTGCCCGATACTCGCTTCGAAGCCTGACCGCGGCAGCAGCACGCCGACCTTCAGGGGCGCGCCGGCGCCGGTGGCTTGAACCCCTTGGGCCCCTTGGGCGCGGATGATGCCCGGCGCAGCCAGGCTTGTTGCGCCAGCGGCGGCGCCGGCAAGCAAATGACGGCGGCTGACACGGATGCTGCGCGGCATGGAGATATCCTCCCTTGTGTTTAGCAAAATGCTAGAAAATGGCCGCGCTGCCGGCAAGCCTCGATCACGCATCAAATAAATGCGTGGCCGCAGCTGCAATCCGCAACAGCCGCCGGTCTTGACCATTCCGGGCAACCAGCATCAGGCCAACCGGAAGGCTTGCCCGCAGCGGCAGCGAAATCGCACACAGGTTAAAGAAATTCACCATGCTCGTATTTCGCAGCACCGCTGCGTTGCGGGCGCTAAAAACCTTGGGGTCGGCAACCTCGGCGATGGTCGGCGCCACAGTCGCCGAGGTTGGCATCACGAGCACATCGAGCGCGGCGAGCCGCGCATCCATCGCGCCGACCAAACGGTGGCGCTCGCGCAACATGTCAGCGTAATCAGCTTCGCTGACCGCGCAGCCGCGCTCGATACGAATGCGAACGTTCGGGTCGACGGCGGCGGCGCGCCGGCGCAACCGGTCGCGGTGAATGGCGCAAGCTTCAGTGGGGATAATGCCGCCCTTTTCGTTCACCGCGACCCAGTCGTTAAGGAGCGGTAGTTCTTCGCGGCTGACCCGGACGCCGCCGCCATCGAGCGCCGCGATCGCGGCCTTAAATGCCGGAGCGACAATGTCGTCGAGGCGGTCGAGGAGAAGCCCTTCGGCAAGGCCAAAGCGCAAGCCAGTAAGCGTGATCGGCTCGACCGGCGTAAATTCTTCTCCGGCCATGATCGCGTCGGCTTTGGCGCAATCGGCAACGCTGCGAGCGATCGGGCCGATGGAATCCAGCGTCTTGCTGAGCGGAAAAGCGCCGTCGGTCGCAACGCGCTGACGGCTTGGCTTGAAACCGACCAGGCCGCACAAAGCCGCCGGAATCCGCACTGACCCGCCGGTATCGGTGCCGATCGCGATTTCACACATGCCGTCGGCGACCGCGACCGGCGCGCCAGCCGAGGAGCCGCCGGGCACACGGCGACGATCGCGCGGATTAGCGGGCGTGCCAAAATGCGGATTGGCGCCAATCCCGGAAAAGGCGAATTCGGTCATGTTGGTCTTGGCGACAATGACTGCACCACCCTGACGCAACCGCTGCACGATCGTCGCATCGCTCGTCGCCGGCGCTGCTTCCTCGGCGAGGATTTTGGAGCCGGCCCGGGTTGGCTCGCCGGCAACATCGAATAGATCCTTGATGCTGACAATTACGCCGTCGAGGGGGCCGAGAGAAACGCCGCGCGCCGCGCGCGCGTCGGCAGCGTCGGCGGCTGCACGCGCGGTATCGGCGTAAACGGTGAGGCAGGCACGCGCGCCCTCCCCTTTCGGATCGGCAATGCGCGCCAGCGCCTGTTCGAGTCGGTCGCGGCAAGAGGGGCCTTTCATGCTTCACTCGCCAATGGTTAGTGCTGAAGTAAGCTCTACGGCAGGTCGCGAACCATATAGCAAACCTGTCACAAAGCTGCGATCATTCGCGGCAATCGGCGCACATCGACGAGGAATGCCAGGGATAACGCGATGGACAACGGTAAGCCGAAAATTGCTTTTATCGGATTTGGCGAAGCCGGCCAGGCGATCGCTGCCGGCTTCCACGACGCCGACGCCGCGCAGATGAGCGCTTGGGACATCCTGTTTCCCGACGCCGCTGGCAACAAGCTGCGGCGAACCGCCGACGCAAGCGGCGTGCGCTGCGCCATTTCCGCCGCCGATGCAGTGCAAAACGCCGAAATCGTCATTTCCGCTGTCACCGCGGCATCGAGCGGCGAGGCGGCGCAATCAGTGACAGCGCATCTGCGCGGAAAACCTTTCTTCCTTGACATCAATTCGGTATCGCCCGGCCGCAAGCAGGACACCGCCAAAATGCTCGGTGCCGCCGCGCGCTATATCGACGTCGCCGTGCTGGCGCCAATTCATCCGGCACGGCACCAGACGCCGTTGCTCATTGCCGGACTCGACAGCCAAGCCGTCGCGCCGGCGCTCACCGGATTGGGCATGCGCGCGAGCATCGCCGGCGTCGAGGTCGGCGCGGCGGCGGCGATCAAAATGGTGCGCAGCGTCATGATCAAGGGTATCGAGGCGCTGACGCTGGAGTGTTTTTTGGCCGCGGCGCGCGCCGGGGTCATCGACGAAGTCGCAGCGTCCATGCGGAACAATTACCCCGGCCTGGATTGGGCGAAGGTCGTTCCTTACAACTTGGAACGAATGGCGGTTCACGGTGAGCGGCGCGCCGCCGAAATGGAGGAAGTGGCCGAAACCTTACGCGAGCTCGGTGTCGAGCCGCTGATGACGAACGCCACCGTCAAACGCCAGCGCGAAATGGGCGAAATCGGGCAGCAGCAATTAGTCCGCGGCGTTCTCGATAAGGACCGCGCCGCCATGCTTGGCGCGATCAGCGCCGCGGCGCGCGACCGTCATTAAAGCATCAAGCGGGATAGCTTATCGCCGGCGCCCCTTGCGGCGCTCGCGCGGCGTCGTGCGCGCCGACCTCGGCATTGCGCGCCGCGTCGCCTTGGCTGCCATGTGGCGCGGCGGCAGGCCGCCGCTCGCTTCCAACCGCGCGCTCCAATATTCCCAAGTCCTGGTGACAACGTTGGGCAGTGCGCTCAGCGTTCCGGCCAATTTGATTTCGCCGCGATGCAAAGGCTGCGGGGTCCCGAGCGCAAGCGCGCGCAATTGATATTCCGCGTTGTCGCACATGAAGATCGCCCGCGCCACGAGTTCCTTGAGAGTTGTGCCAACCACCGTTGCGCCGTGGCGATTCATCAGCACCGCCGAATTTTGACCAAGCGCGCGGGCGAGCGAGCGTCCCTCCTCCGGCTTGACGACGAGAAGATTGGTGTCGCCGAATTCATCATATTGGTCCCAAAACAGCGCCTCTTCCCCCATAGCGGCTCCGAGATGGAAGACCGGCACGATTGGCTTGCCGGCGATGCAGAACGGCATCACCGCAGGAGCATGATGATGACATACGGCGACCACGTCGCTCCGTGCCTGATAGATGCAGCCATGGATGACGCGCTCGGCATAAAGTAGCGTCTTCGGCGGCCGCACCGGCTCGGAATCCAGCGTGAACTCCAAGATATCGTCGGGCTCGATCAAGAGCGGCGAGCGCGACCGCGACAGCAAATATCGATCGCGATTGGCCGGATGGCGCACGCTGACATGACCAAAGGCATCAAGAACGCCTTCATGAGCGAGGATTCGATTGGCTAGCGCCAATTCCTCGATCACATCATTTGTTGCACTGAGCACAGCTTCCCCCCTCAAGCGCCCGCTACCTGCGATGCCGCCGACTTATCAGGCCGTCAACGCGCGCACGTTGAAAGCGCGGATCGGCCGGTGCAGGCCCTTCAGGTCGACCTCGCCGAGCGCCTCGAGATCGGCAACCTTCTCGACAGCGACTTGAACCCGCCCGTCGACCAGGATTTGCCGATCATTGGCATGTGCACACAAGCGCGAGCCGATATTGACCACCGTGCCGGTCGCTGAATAGTGAAAACGACCCTTATAACCGACGTTTCCGAGCGTGGCATGACCTGAGGCGATCCCTATGCCGAATCCGAGTTCGTGACCGAATCGGCGCCAGTTGTCCGCGAGCGCCGCGACGTGACTGCGCATTTCGACTGCCATACGCACGGCGCGCACCGCAGGATCGGAGCACGGAATCGGATCGTTGAAGATGATCAGGAGGCCGTCGCCGGCGAAGTACTGCAACGTGCCCTCGAACCGGTCGATCGACTCGCCGAGACAGCGATAATATTCCTGCAGGACCGTGATGATGTCTTCCGGCTCGGCGTGCTCGGCAAATGCGGTAAAGCCCCGAAGATCGCAGAACACCGCCGTAATGTCGCGCCGGTGGCTCTCCAACATCTTCTCGTCTGTCACCACCAGCTTGGCAATCTGCGGCGAGAGAAAACTCTTGAGCTTGTTCATGCGATCAAGCTCTGAAACCTGCTCGTTCACGCGCTGCTCGAGCGTTTGATTCCAGCTCGCGAGATCCTTGGCCTGAGCTTGGACTTGATCGTGCAACTCCTTGATTCGCAGCATCGAGCGCACGCGGGCGACCAGTGCCGACTGGTCGATCGGCTTGGTCAAGTATTCGTCGGCGCCGGCATCCAGACCGGTGACCACGTCCTGCGAGGCGGCCCGCGCCGTGCACAGGATGATCGGCATGAACGGCATGGTCGGATCTTTCTTCAACCTCCGGCAGACCTCGAAGCCGTCGAGCTTTGGCATTTCGACGTCCAGCAGCATGAGATCGGGGCGATGCTGCGAGGCGCTCGCCAGCGCCTCCTCGCCGTCGGCCGCTTGCAGCGTCTCATAGCCGTGTTTTGACAGCCGGGTGACGAGAATGTCCCGGTTGGTCTCGTTATCATCGACGATGAGGATGCGCGCGGGATTATGCATGTGGCTCCGGTGCGCTACGGCAAGAACTCTTTGATTTTGGCGAGCAGCTGGCGTGGACTGTAAGGCTTGGTGACGTAGGCGTCACAACCGGCGGCACGCGCTTTGCCATCGTCGCCGCTCAAGGCATAGGACGTCACGACGATGATCGGAATTTTTTTCAGTTCAGGATCGGCCTTGATACGGCGCGTGGCTTCATAGCCATCCATCAATGGCAGTTGGATGTCCATGAGGATGAGATCGGGGCGCTGCTCTTTGGCCGCAGCAACGCCGGTTTCGCCGTCCCAAGCTTCGGTCATTTCATAACCGACGCTGCCCAATAGGTCGCGGAGGATTTGGCGATTGTCCTCCTGATCCTCGACTACAAGTATGCGTTTGCTCATGCCTTCCCCGTCAGTTCAACGCGCAAGGGAACCGTGAAGAAAAATGTCGAGCCGCTGCCGAGTGTCGATTCCACCCACAGCCGCCCGCCATGCATCTCGACGATGCGCTTGGCGATGGCCAAGCCGAGGCCGGTGCCGCCCTTGGCCTTGGTGTGAGTGCTGTCGGACTGCTGGAATTCTTCAAAAATCTTGGCCTGGTCCGCCTCGGCGATCCCAGGTCCGGTGTCGATCACCGCAATGGTGTAGTCGCCATTGGCTGCGGAAGCTTTCATGGCAACTTCACCGGTATCCGTGAACTTGATGGCATTGCCGACGAGATTAAGAAGCACCTGCGACAACCGCCGCTCGTCGCCATGTGCGGTCGGTAAATTCGGCGGAACCTCAAGCTTGAAGCCAAGCTTTTTGTTGCCGGCCAGCGGCTCGACCGCAACATAGACACCCTGCATCATGTCCTTGATCGAATAATCACTGAGCGAGAGAACAAGCTGCCCCGCCTCGATCTTGGAAAGGTCTAGCACGTCGTTGATGAGCCCGAGCAAGTGCTTGCCATTGGTCTGGATGCGCTCAAGCACATTGCGCATTTTCTCCGGCGCGTCGCCGTAAATGCCGTCGAGCACGAGTTCGGCATAGCCGAGGATGGCGTTGAGCGGCGTGCGTAATTCGTGGCTCATATTGGCGAGGAACTGCGATTTGTGTTTGCTCGCCTCCTCGACTTGGCGGCTCTTTTCTTGGATTTCCTCCAACAGACGTACGTTCTCGATGGCAATGACGGCCTGGTCGGCAAAGGTATTGGCAAGTTCGATCTGCTTTTCGGCAAATGGACGTGCTGTGGTCCGGCCTAAAATGATGACTCCGATCGGGTTACCTTCACGCAACAGCGGCACCCCTAGGATCGTATGATAACCCTCCCGCTGCGTGATACTAGTCATCGTATATTCTGGATCGGTCTGAACATCGGCGATATGAATAGGCTTGCCTTCCAACAAAACGCGTCCGGCGACCGTGCCGCGATCCGGTTCGACCGGACGGTTTTTCATGCTCTCTTGAAACTCGGGCGAGACGCCGTGGCCTGCGACGTGAAGAAAACTCATCCCCTTCGGACGGCGAATGGTCGCCATGTCCGCATCGCACAGACGCGCGACCGATTCGACCAACGTGTTAAGCACCGATTGCAGATCGAAGGTCGAACGGCCGATGATTTTCAGCACTTCGGCCGTCGCGGTCTGCTGCTCGAGCGATTCGCCAAGTTCGCGGGTGCGTTGCTGCTCGGCCTCGAACAGCCGCACGTTCTCGATCGCGATCGCCGCTTGATCGGCGAAAGTCGACAGCAGCGTGATATGCTTTTGCTCGAATGGCCGCACGTCAGTGCGGCGTATTGCAATGGCGCCGAGCGCGTGGCCCTCGCGGATCAGCGGCACGCCGAGAATCGTGTGATGGCCAAACCTTTGCGCCATATGCTGACCGAGGGGAAATTCATTACCGGCTTGCTGCACGTCTACGACATGGATCGGTTGCATATCGACAACAGTTCGCCCCGCGATCGTCGAACGATCCAATGGAAACGGCTCATCAACCGGCCCACCAATCTCGCCGAAGCCAGCAACAACGCGCAACACGTCACCCTCGACAATGAAAATATCCGCATATTGTGCCTCGCAGATGCGGGCCGCATGCTCGGCGACCGAATTGAGCACAGGCCGGACGTCATCTGGCGAATTTGAGATCACGCGCAGGATTTCGCTGATGGCGGTTTGTTGCTCGAGCGACACGCTTAATTCGGCGGTGCGCTGCACAACCTTTTTCTCAAGGTCGGCATAGGATTCCTGCAGCTTGCCGGCCATGTCGTTGAACTGGTCGGCAAGCGCCTCGACTTCATCGCCGCTCTTGATGGCGATGCGCTGGCCGAGATCGCCGCTGCCGATGCGCGCGGCGCCAACGCGGAGTGCCTGGATCGGCACCACCATGCGTCGGGCCAAGAACATGCCGGCGATGAAGGCGAGCGCCAGCGCGCCGAGCAGGACGTAGCCCATGCGCTCGATTGACTGGTAAAGCGGTGCATAGGCTTCTTCGATCGGGGTCTCGACAAAGACGAACCAGCCAAGCGGGTTGACCGGCGCATAGGCCGTCAGCACTTTGTGGCCGCCAATATCATCGGCCTCCTGCACGGCCTCAGTCGCGGAGCCCGCACGGGCTCCGCGCACCTGCGTCAGGCGCGACATGTCGGTATTGCGCAACACCAGGCTGATGTCGGGATGCGCGATCAGGCGCCCGTCGGAATCCGCCACATAGGCGCGGCCATGGGCGCCGACTTTGATTTTGGAAACAACGTCCCAGATCAGTTTGAGATTGACCTGCGCGATGCTCACGCCAGTGTCGCGCCGGGTGCCGGCAAGCGACAGCGTCATATAGGGCTCGGACTCGCGGCGGAAATAAACCGGGCCGTAATAGACCTTATGCGCCACGGCCTGCGTGAATTCCGGCTTATTCGAATAATCGATGCCGCTGCCGACCACGTCCATGGTCAGGCGCGAAACTTTTAGCTGCTCGTGGCCCGCCGCATCGATCTGTGCGAGCTCGGTGATCGCGGGGACTTGACGAAGCAGCCGGAGCGCGTCGAATCGGCGCTGATCGAGAGTTCCATCGGTCCACGGCAGCTGCGTGGTCCAGCCCACCTGGCTTTCGATCTGGGTAATGAATTCCTCGATTTTGTCGGCGGCCGCGACTGCTTGCTGCTCTTGGATATTGATCAAAGAGCCCTTGTGCTCCTGATAAGAGAACCAGACCTCGAAAGCGCCATTGGCAACGAGCGCCAGCACGACCACGGCGACGAATAGAATCGTATATTTGAAGAATAGCCGGCTGCGCATAATCGAGGCGCCCAGTCCCGAACGGCCACCGGGGCGATCCGCGGCGTGGGATTGGACTCCGTCACTCTTTTGGTCGACGTCGGCTTTCATTCGCTCATCTTAGCATTCGCCAAAGCATCGCGCGCGCGTCATTCGATCACCTCGTCGGCCCTGGCGAGCAGCGAAGCGGGAATTTCCAACCCGATGGCGCGCGCGGTTTTCAAATTAATAACGAGCCCAAAGGAGACCGGTTGTTCGATCGGGAGGTCGCCCGGATGGGCGCCCTGGAGGATTTTATCGACATAGGCAGCGCCGCGGCGAAACAAATCCGGCAGGCTCGTGCCGTAGGACATCAGGCCGCCTTCGACGACATTCCTCCGCAGCTGGAACATCCCCGGAATCCGGTTCTTAGCCAGGAAATCAATCACCTCCGCCATATGCATCTGGTGCATCGCGTCGTTGGTCGTAAGCACAACATCAGGTCGATGCGCCAGCATCTCCGCGAAAACCTGCGGAAAGTTGTCGGCCGCGCGCGCCTCAAAGGGGGTCAGGCTCATGCCAAAGAACGGCGTCGTCCTCCACAATTCATCCAACAGCGCGGCGCTCGATGCGTTGTTCGGATTCCAAAGAAAAGCAAGACGCGATGCAGATGGAATGGCGTCGCGTAAGAGTTGCAGCCGCTTGGTGGCGATGTCCGTGCCAAGAATCGTATTGCCGGTAATGTTGCCGCCGGGATGCGCGAAATTGGTGAGCAATCCGGCAGCAATTGGATCTCCCACGCCGATCACGACAATAGGAATGGATGTTGTGGCGTGCAACGCTGTCTGGGCGGCTGGCGTGCCATACACCGCGATGACGTCAACGGGAATTTGCGCCAATTCGCGCGCCACCGCGGCCAATCGCTCCGGCGTTCCGTCAGCCCGCCGATCTTCGAATGCGATGTTTTGTCCCTCGACATAATTGAGGCGGCGCAGCTCTTGGCGAAACACCTCCCAGTCGGGACCATCGTCGATGATGCCGACACGCGCCATCTTTGCCGCGGCCACGCTCGCAAGCGGGCATACCGTCACGGCGGCCGTCAAAACAGTGAGCGTTATGATTTGCCTGCGGTTCATCGCGGTCGTCTGCGCCGGTTGGCAAGGCTAGCATATTTCTCGAAACGCGATTGCCGCATGACGGGGGCGCGATTGGTGCCGAGAACCTCGACGCTCACGCGGAAAGGCCGGCCGGCACATTATCGCGATGCGATATTTCAACGACGCGCGCGCGTGTGGCCAGCGCATCCACCAGCGCGTCGGCCTTGGCCTTGTTTGCGCTGTCGAGATTAGCGTCCCATTCGTCGAGCAGATAGATTTCAGCGTCGGTTGAATTGACGATTTCTTCAAGCGACTTCAACTGACGCTCGCCGGAGGAAAAGCCGAGTTTCTTGTCCATCGACTCCGCCACCACCACGACGTCGTCTTCGTCGTCGCCCTCCACGTCCACAGGCACAACGCCGCCGGTGAATTGGAACGCAAGCCGGTCCGTCGTCGGCCAGTAATAGGCGCGCTTTTTCATCTCGGTCTTCAGGCTCGCCAACAGCGAAGACTTCCCGGTGCCGTTGGCGCCTCGCACATTGATCCGCCCGGTCGGATGGGCAAAGGCGATGCGCAACGCGTCGCTCAGCGACGAAACCACGTTGGCATGATCGCCCTCGCGCAAAACCAACCGATCAAACTTGATGCGTTTGTCGAAATTGGCGTCCGGCTCCGGCAACATGTTGGCGGCAACGCCACCAAACCGCGTCCAGATTGCGATGAAATCGTTCCAGCCGGTCGCAAGCAAATGCAATTCGTAGGTCATTTCGATCTGGCGCGGCAGAGTGGTGGCCAAGCCAACCAACAGGACTGTATCGCCTGCATTTTGCATGGCCACCACGCTGATGGTCGCAAACACGATCGCGAGACTCACGATCCCGCTCATTGCGCTCATGCCTTCGCGCGCGACAATGGCGCGAATTTGCGCGACCAGGCCTTCGCGCACGCGTTTTTTGAATTCCGCGAGCCAGAGCCTGAGATTATATCTGTTGCCGGAAAAGACGTTGTCCCACGCTGTATAACCTTGTGCGGTTACGCGATTGTTCATGCGCTGGTTCTCGAGATAGGCGCGCGCAAGCGGATTTTGCAGAATCCATTGCATCAACAACAGCGCGCCGAACGCGCCCACATAGGCAAACGGCAGGCTGACATCGATTTGGGTTCCTAGAACAAGCGCGTTGAAGACAAGACCAAGAAACAGCTTCAGCGCAAATTCCAATTCGTACATCACGTTGAAAAAACACTGGAAGGTCTCGCCGGTGAGAAAAGGCTCGACCTGCTCGCGCGCAGGTTTTTCGTTCAGCAGCTTGACCTTGCCGCGATTTTCGCGCGCAAAGCGCAGCATGAATTTTCCGAAGCCGCGATAGCCGGCGCGTTCCGCGAAAACCCAACTGATGACGCCGACAACGTAGGACGCCGATTGCGCCGTCAATATCCAAATCAGGTCGGAGAGAAGAAATTGGCCGATCGCGACCTTGCGTCCGGCATTGATGACAAACCACGTCGTCGCCGCGGCGAGCATGGCTTCGACCACCACCAGAGCCACCATCACGAACAGCGACGGCGAGACGAGATAGCTTGCCAGCTCCAAGCGTGAAATTTGCTGCCGTTTCATCACTGTCCCGGATAAGCCGCGAGCAAAAGCGGGCTGCGAGTCGACGGCGCAGTTTAGCGGTATAGGCCAGCGAATTTAAGCATTTGCTACACGGCCGACGGTTATGGTTTAACGAACAAGCAAAGCCTTCGTAGGAAACCGGCGGCGTTTAGCCGTGTACTTTCGGCTGGCCGAGAGCGCCACGGCAGCGTAATCATTAGGCTCTAGAGTAACCGTTCAAGCCTTGCGGGGTTGGACGTGGTTTTCGCGGCCATAGTTAAAAGCGTGATCCCTTACGCCGCGCCGATTCGCCGCTTCGGTGCCTCGTCCATGGCGCGGCTGTCGGTGCTCGTTCTCGGCTTGGCGGCGCTTTCGGCCTATACGGTGCCCGATTTGCAACGGGCAGCCGGCGACTGGCTCGCCGCCTGCTTATGGTGCTGCCTTGGCTATTTTGCGATCGACGGGATGTTGCGGGCCAATCTCGCAATGCGCACCGGCACACTGTGGGCCCACATCTGTTCGATTTCGGGTTTGATCGATATCGTTTCGGTCGTCGCCGTTCCGATAGCGCTGCTGTGTGGCGTGCCTTCCGCGACGGCATGGTTGTTGGCCTCACTATGGGTGCTCAAGCTCGCGCAGGATTCGCCCGGTTTTGCCCAGCTCCAACGCGTCTTCGTCGTCGAGGCCAAGGCCCTGGCGAGCGTGTTCGCGCTGTTTCTGATCGTGCTGGTCCTTTCATCAGCCGCCATGTTCGTGATCGAGCGCCACGCGCAACCGACTGCGTTCAATTCGATGCCACAGGCATTGTGGTGGGCGGTGGTGACGCTGACGACGACCGGTTACGGCGACAAGGTGCCGATCACGGATTTAGGCCGTCTGCTTGGCGGGTTCGTCATGATTTGCGGCATCGCGACGTTCGGATTGTCGACCGGCATCCTGGCGACCGGCTTTGCCGCAGAAACGCGGCGGCGCAACTTCATCCGCACCTGGGATCTTGTCAGCAAGGTGCCGTTCTTCCAATCGCTCGACCCGGCGGCGATTACCGAGATCACGCATTTGTTGCGGCTACTCGAAATACCCGAACGCACCGCTATTATCCGCCGCGGCAAGATCGGCGATTGCATGTATTTCATTGCCGCCGGAGAGGTTCAGGTCGATGTCAAGCCGGAGCCTGTGCGCCTCGGAGCCGGCGCATTTTTTGGCGAACTCGCCTTGCTGGGAGATTCGGTTCGTAGCGCCAATGTTACGACGACAATGCCCTCCACGCTCTTGATTCTCGACCTCGCCGATTTTCGGACGTTCACCGCCAACCATCCCGACCTCAAGCGCGCGATCGATGCCGAAGCGCAGCGGCGCATGCACGAAAATCAAGAAATGCGCGAACGACAGCGTGTTGGCGGCAGCTCGACCGGTTGAGGAGCCGGCGCCTGACGAACGGCGCAATAGGACGGCAAGACTTGACGAACTGATGCGTTTAGCCCTCAATCCGGCGCCTTTCGATCGGGGTTTAGGCCCGTTACCTGCAAATTGAACCGGCGCGGATCAGCTCATGGCAGACCGAATTGCACTGATCACCGGCGCAACCGGTCAGGACGGCGCTTATCTCGCCGAGTTCTTGTTGAAAAAAGGCTATATCGTGCACGGTCTCAAGCGACGGTCCTCGTCGTTTAACACCGCGCGCGTCGACCATCTTTATCAGGATCCACACGGGCCCGGCGTAAAGTTCTTCCTGCACTACGGCGACATGACCGATTCGACCAATCTCATTCGTATCATTCAGGAAGTGCAGCCTACCGAGATCTATAACCTCGCCGCGCAAAGCCATGTTCGTGTCTCGTTCGAGACGCCGGAATATACCGCCAATGCCGACGCGCTCGGCACGCTGCGTCTGCTCGAAGCAATCCGAATCCTCCGCGTCGAGGACAAAGTACGATTTTATCAAGCGTCGACCTCGGAATTGTACGGGCTAGCGCAGGAGGTACCGCAGCGGGAAACGACCCCGTTTTATCCGCGCTCGCCCTATGCGGCGGCGAAGCTCTACGCTTATTGGATCACGATCAACTATCGCGAAGCGTACCAGATGCATGCTTCCAACGGCATTCTCTTCAACCACGAAGGACCAACACGAGGTGAAACCTTTGTCACGCGCAAGATCACCCGCGCGGTTGCCGCGATTGAGCTTGGCCTGCAGAAAAAGCTGTTTCTCGGCAATCTCTCCGCCAAACGCGATTGGGGCCATGCGCGCGATTATGTCGAGGGCATGTGGCTCATCGTCCAACAGCCCGAACCAGACGATTACGTGTTGGCCACCGGCGAAGAACACTCGGTCCGCGAATTCGCTGAAAGGGCTTTTGCCTGCGTCGGCCGAACCATCGAGTGGCGCGGTTCGGGATTGAAGGAACAAGGCATCGATAAACGCGACGGCCAGGTACTCATCGAGATTGATCCGCGCTACTTTCGACCGACGGAAACTGACGCTCTGCTCGGCGACCCAAGCAAAGCGCGTCAGCGGCTCGGCTGGCGGCACAAGGTGACGTTCGATGAGCTGGTGCGGGAAATGGTCGAGTTGGATTTGGCCGAAATGCGCCGTGATGGCGCACATCGCAATCTACATGACTAGCGCATGAGCGCACCGGTCGTCTTCGATTTGCGCGGCAAGCGCGTCTTTGTCGCCGGGCATGCCGGCATGGTCGGCGCCGCGATCGTGCGCCGGCTTGAGCGCGAGCAGTGCAAAATAATTGCCGCGTCGCGCCACGAACTCGATTTGCGGCAATCCAACGCTGTCGAACGCTTCATGACTCAAGCCAAACCCGATGCCGTGTTTGTCGCCGCTGGAAAGGTCGGTGGCATTCGCGCCAACAGCACCTTTCCGGCCGACTTCCTTGCTGACAACTTGGCAATCGCGCGCAATACCATTCACGCTGCCCATCTGTGCGGTGTGCAGAAACTCCTCTATCTCGGTTCGTCCTGCATCTATCCGCGGCTGGCGTCGCAGCCGATGACGCCGGAAATGCTGCTCACCGGACCGCTCGAGCCGACCAACCAATGGTATGCGATAGCGAAGATCGCCGGCGTCAAATTATGCGAAGCCTACCGCCTGCAGCATAGCGACGATTTCGTCTCGGTGATGCCGACCAATCTTTATGGTCCGGGTGACAATTTCCATCCCGAGGACAGCCACGTGCCCGCTGCCTTGATGCGGCGTTTTCACGAAGCCAAGATCGCTGGCAGCCCGAACGTGACAGTTTGGGGAACCGGCACACCGCGTCGCGAATTCCTCGCCGTCGATGACCTCGCCGATGCGTGCGTGTTCGTCATGAAATGCTATTCGGATCTGCAATTCATCAATGTGGGGACCGGTGAAGATATTACCATCGCCGATTTTGCCCGTGTGGTCGCCGATGTGGTCGGCTTTCGCGGTCAGATCACGTTCGACGTTTCGCGGCCCGACGGCGCACCGCGCAAGCTTCTCGATGTGTCGCGCATCAACGCATTGGGCTGGCGCGCGCAGACACCGTTGAAGGAAGGCTTACAGCGTATGTATGCCGATTTCTTGGCGCATTATCCGGCGATGCGAGGCAAAGCCGAAAACAAAGCAGCGCGTGGCACTGCCGTATCGGGACACTAACCGTGGTCTGCAATCAATGAATTTCCGGTTCGGGGATCGCCGCCTGGCCCTGCAGAAAATCGAAATCGCAGCCTTCGTCAGCCTGGCCGATATGGGCAGAAAACATGGCGCCGTATCCCCGCAGATAGCGCGGCGGCGGCGGCTTCCAGGCCGCTTGACGCCGCGCCAGCTCGTCGGCGCCGACGTGTAAGTGGATCCGCCGCGCGGCGACATCGATCTCGATCTCATCGCCGGTTTGCACCAGCGCCAGTGGACCACCGACAAAACTCTCCGGCGCCACATGCAAGATGCAGGCGCCATAGCTCGTCCCGCTCATGCGCGCATCGGAAATGCGCAGCATGTCGCGCGTGCCGGCTTTGAGAAGCTTTTTGGGGATCGGTAGCTGACCCCATTCCGGCATGCCCGGCCCGCCTTTCGGTCCGCCATTCTTAAGCACCAGTACGTGATCAGGCGTGACGTCGAGATCGTCGCGATCGACTTCGCGCGCCATGTGGTCGTAGTTCTCGAACGCAATCGCCTTGCCGCGATGACGCAACAAGCGTTTTTCGGCGGCGGCCGGCTTCATCACGCAGCCGCGCGGCGCCAAATTACCGGTGAGCACCGCCGTTGCTCCTTCAGGATAAAGCGGCCGGTCCAATGCGTGGATGACGTCCGGCAGATGCACCTTGCTGCCGGCGATTGCTTCGCCGAGCGTGCGCCCGGAAACCGTGACGCATGACAGATCGAGCAGATCGCGCATCTGCGCCATGAGCGCGCGCAGGCCGCCGGCGTAGAAGAAATCCTCCATCAGATATTTGCCCGACGGCGTGATGTTGGCGATAACCGGCACGCGGCGGGAAATCTCGTCGAAACGCGCCATGTCGAGCTTGATGCCGGCGCGACGCGCCATGGCGATGACATGGATGATGGCGTTGGTCGAACCGCCGAGCGCCATATGAACGCGGATCGCATTATCGAACGCCGCCGGCGTAAGGACTTTGTTTGGCGTCAAATCCTCCCACACCATTTCCACGGCGCGGCGGCCCGCCGCGGCACACATCCGCGGGTGATTGGAATCCGGCGCCGGGATCGACGATGCGCCCGGCAGCGCAAGTCCGAGCGCCTCGGTGATCGCCATCATCGTGGCGGCCGTGCCCATGACCATGCAGGTGCCGAACGAACGGGATATGCCGCCCTCGATCTCATTCCACTCATCGTCACCGATGCGGCCGGCGCGCTTTTCGTCCCAATACTTCCAGGCGTCCGAACCCGAGCCAAGCACATTGCCGCGCCAGTTGCCGCGCAACATCGGACCGGCCGGCACGTAGATCGCGGGAATGCCCATGCTGATCGCGCCCATGATCAATCCGGGCGTGGTCTTGTCACAGCCGCCCATGAGCACCGCGCCGTCAATCGGATGGCTGCGCAACAGCTCTTCGCATTCCATCGCCAGGAAATTGCGGTAGAGCATGGTGGAAGGTTTCACGAACGGCTCCGCGAGCGACATTGCCGGCAGCTCGACCGGGAATCCGCCGGCTTGATAGACGCCGCGTTTGACGTCTTCGGCGCGATCGCGCAAATGGCCGTGGCACGCGTTGATCTCGCTCCAGGTATTGATGATGCCGATAACGGGTTTGCCCACCCAATCGGCGCGGTCATAGCCGAACTGGCGCAGCCGCGAGCGATGACCGAACGAGCGCAGATCGTTACGGCCGAGCCAGCGATAGGAGCGTAATTCCTCTGGCGATTTTGTTTTGCCCATGTCTACTGCAATCTACTGCACCCCTGTTCATTGGTGTTCACAGTTATCCCGTAACTAATTGGATTCTAATACTTTCACAATTTTGCTATCCTCACCTGTTCATGGATGCCCATCGCAATCGCAAACATTCTTATGGGTAGATCATGGGTAGCAATGGATACGGAAAATTATCGGCGTCCTTCGTCAGCAAGCACCGCAAACCCGGAACATATAACGACGGTGGCAATCTGTATCTTCAAATCTCATCACCGACCGCGAAATCATGGGTCTTCCGGTTCTGGGATTCAGAACGCGCACGCGTGCGCGAGATGGGTCTTGGCAGCCTACACCTCGTCAGTCTCGCGCAGGCACGCACGCTCGCGTTTGAATACCGGCAACTCTTACAGCAAGGCGTCAATCCGCTTCAGGCTCGGCGCACTGGACAGGCGCAGCAACGCCTCGATGCCGCATCCAAGGCGATGACATTCCAGCAATGCGCCAAAGCTTACATCGAAGCTCACGGCGGCGGCTGGAGAAACGCCCGGCATCGCCAGCAATGGATTAACTCACTGGACCAGCATGTCTTGCCATCCATCGGCGAATTGCCGGTGGCAGCAATAGACGTGCCCACCCTTCACCGGCTGTTACAGCCGATATGGGCGAAGACACCGCAAACCGGAGTTCGGCTGCGCGGCCGGATCGAAAACATTTTGGCTTGGGCCACGGTTCTAAACTATCGCTCTGGACCGAACCCGGCTCAGTGGAAAGGCAATCTCGATAAGCTGCTGCCACGCGCATCCAAGGTCCGCAAGGCTCAGCACTTCGCCTCGATGCCCTACACCGACATTCCGGCCTTCATGGCGCAGCTTCACGAACGCGGCACTGCAGCCGCCAAGGCTTTGGAATTCACCATTTTGACGGCCGCCAGAACCAATGAAACCCTCGGTGCCAAATGGGACGAGATAGATTCAGATTCAGGAATCTGGACGATTCCGTCTGAGCGAATGAAAGCCGGTGCCGAGCATAAGGTGCCGTTGACCAAAGCGGTGCTTCAAATCCTCAAAAGCATCACGCCGGACGCCAGTGGGTTCGTGTTCGTCTATAGCCCCGGCAAGCCATTATGGGCGACGATAATGCGCCGGACGATGACGTATATGCGGATCAAGGACGCCGTGCCGCATGGGTTCCGCTCTAGCTTCCGCACTTGGGCGGCCGAATGCACGAACTTTCCCCGCGAGATTGCCGAAGCCGCTTTAGCTCACGCTAACGGCGATAAAGTCGAGCAGGCTTATCAGCGAAGCGATCATTTTCAGAAGCGCCGCGAATTAATGACTCAATGGGCGCGGCACTGCATTGGCCGTTAGGCTCGTGCAGATTTTTGGATTGTTCCGCATCCGTTACTGCATGGGCCGTTAGCTGATCCGTTCCGTATTAGTTTGAGCTTGCGCCGAAGCAGCAAATCATTTTAAACATAGACATTCATGCTTATCGGGGGATAGGCGGGCAAACTGCTCTCCACAGTTTGATGTGACGTCAGCATGACGACGAACTCAACTGTGGAAGGTAGCAATGTCATTACAGGAAGCCCATCGGCGAGCCGAACAGCGGGCCGCATCCTACAAACTCAATGAGTGGCTGAAGCATCGCCGGATTTCCCGGTCGATGTTTTACAAGCTGCTAAAGCTTGGATTAGCGCCGAAGTCCTATTTGGTCGGCTCCTGCCGCTATATCACCATCGAAGCCGACGCAGCTTGGCTGGCCGAGCGCCAAGCCGAAAGCAAAGCCGCCGCATAGAAAAGGCCCGCCGATTGGGAGCGGCGGGCCTTTGAGTGCAACCGAATTAGGACGCGGTTTGGCTATTGCTCGAAGCGAAGCCAAAATACCGCGTCCTTGCCGTCGAGGGCAAGGAAAATGACTTTCACGACAAAAAATTCCAGCACCGCCGAGCCGATCACCGCCGATTCCTCGGCGATCATCATTCCGATTCCGGCCAAGCCGACCCCGAGCGCCACCAAACAATCATTCGAGGCATTCAAAGAGACTTGGCAGCTACAGATCGCAGCCGACAAATCACTCCCTGCCGGTGCGCTCCGGGTCGCCTTGGCAATTTCCGCGCACATGAACCGCAAGCAGAACGGCTTGGCGTGGCCGGGTTACAAACGATTGCAAAGAATTCTAGGCATTGGTCGCAGCACCGTTATCCGGAGCGTGAAACGGCTCGAAAAGGCCGGGCATCTCTCGGTAAAGCGCCAGCGCAACGGCAGCAAAAATGCCCCGAACGAATACCAACCAAAGCTCAAGGGTAGTGTCACAGCTATGACACCACCCCCTCACCCCCCTGGTGTCACAGATGACATCACCCTGATGTCACAGCTACGACACCCCCCTAGTGTCATAGCTGTGAAACCCGAACCTCTGAATGAACCTCCGAATGAACCTCTGATTAAGAAAGAGAGAGGGGCTCGCCATTCTGGCTCGCCCACTCTCCCCGATTCCAATCCGATTATTCAGACCAAGTTGGTAGCCGAGGAAGTGAAGATCGGAACCAACGTCACCACCATCGCCCAACCGTCTTTGGTGAGAAACCGGAGTCTCCGGGGTAAGAGGCTTCCCGAGGATTGGAGGCCATTACCGGACGATGAGGCTTATGCCCGTAATCTCCTCGGCGACAGTGGGTTTGCGACAACGCTGGAAAACTTTCGGGATTACTGGTTGAGCCGGGCCGATGCCGGGGCGACTAAGCTGGATTGGGCGCGGACATGGCGGATTTGGTGCCGCAAGGATGCCGAGGATAGCAGCCTGACCCATCACCCTCAAGGTTCTTATCGCGGCATCTGACAGTGAAACGTCTGATTGCCGACTGTCAGATCTGCAACACCTTTGGTTTTCATACATAGATCAGCGGTGACGCCATTGGCGGTCCCCAAGAGTTCTAATTTGCAACCTTCGCCAAGTTTCAGGTTCTGAAACGTCGTGCCGCGCCACGTCATGGTGCCGCCGTCCTTGACTTCGCCGGAATCATTATCTTTCCACTCGTAGCGAAGCGTGACCGGATACGACTTATGGCCAACGTGGCATAGATAAGTGTCAGCGTCTGGGTCCGTCGCCATTGCTGGCGGGAGGCTCCGTACGAGGTTTTCCTGCACCCAAATTTGGCCGCCAGATTTATCCATCCATTCGACGGTGTATATCATCCCGCGCTTGCCAGCATTGGTGTCGCCGCGCAAGTGCGCTTGTCAGCTTTGGCATTGTAATCGAGTTCCCGCGCATCCTTTAGAGCGAACGCGATAAGTCCGGTCATTTTGCCAGTCGGCGAGTTTTTGACGGTGTTCTTTGCTGTTTCGATGACGGCCTCGTTATCGCAAGGCGGAATCTTCTTCACCCCTGACAAAGACGTCGAGTCGCTGTCATCTCCGGCGTGCTGCGGAACGCCTTCATAAGTGATCCAATCACCATGCAAATCACCAACCTTGGCCCAATCGCATGATGTATCCTCGGCACGAGTGCCGCTCGCGTGCATACAGACCAGACTTTCGTCAACATCTGGACGCACGATGATTTTAGCGACGACAAGAAGCGTGCCATCGTCGGTACGGAACTGATCGCCAACGTCTGGCCACGCGCCAGCGAGCGCCACACCGGTAACAGCGATAGCCATTGCGGTTGCGAGTAGTAGCTTTTTCATTTTTTGCATCTCGGGACGATGACAAGCTCTTGCGAGAATTTTTGTCGCAAGATTTCACGATGCTTGCGATTGAACGCGGAACAGTGAATGCGCCGCGACGACCCCGCAACGAGCCGCTTCAAACTTCACAGTCGTGTTCCTCCTTTACTTAGTCCGAATTCCTAGTGACTGCAATTTGGTGCGCATTTCCGCGCAATGCTCCTCGGAATGGGTGTCGGTTTCGGTGGTGGGCGCTGGTAATTCCGGAACGGTGGCGACCACGGTCGCCTCACCGTCAATCGTTGGGCCGTCGTGTTCGGGGCCGTCATGTTCGGGCGGCTGGGGCCATTTGCTGCGGTCACGCCCGTATCTTTCCATAAGGGCAATGTTTTGAAATGCTATGCGTGACTGCTTAGCCTGCTCTATGTTGGCCCGATCTTTCAAAAATCTGACATCGCCCGCTGTTTCTTTGCCGGTGCCGATACGAGCCATAGCCTCGGCAGCGGTGACATCGCCCCAGTGCTTACGCTTGCCCTTATGGGCGCAGCGCGGCCGATGCCCTCGCTGTGGTGCCAAGCTGCAAATCGACGGTGCATTCTCACTGCGGAGTGGGCCGCTGAATTCCGAGGCGTCTCGCGCAAAGGCTCCCATAAAAGTCAACGCCCGCATCGCCGAGGATGCCACGTGTGCCGCTTACATCCTCTGTTGTAAGCTTCGTAACAATACCCTTTGGCGATGAGATGACGTTGAGCTTGCAAAAGAAGGTGCTTGCCGTACCGCTGCCCCGGTAAGTGTCGATGTCAGTAACGCTAGATAATTGCCAAGTGTATGCCGTTTCGCCGCTGTTCATTTTGAATGTACTTGCGGGAGGTCCAAATTCGGAGACAAGGGCATCGACGTTTTGGCCCACATATTTGCTTTCAAGAGTTTGTGAAACTTGCTGCTAAGCACTGTCGCCATTAGCGCAAGGAATGCCCGCACGACGCCCTCCGTCTTTACAGTTTAAGCAACAAAACGCGGGGCTATCAATGAGCGTTTGGGCGGCTGGGGATCGCGGTGAATATCGCCAAGTTGCCGGAGCTATAGCGACACAGAGAGCAGTGCAAAGGCTATTGCACCGGGTAGTGCACATGTACCGGGTTCGTTTTGACGGTCGACTGACTGACATGGTGAACCTGACTAGGGCCAAGGACACGGCGGTGTCTCTGGCGCTGTCCGTTCTCAACAATCCAAAACGGGTGGCGGCATGATTGAACAAATACCCTGGGGCGAAGACGAATCCCTTGGCCGCGCTTGGTGGGACGAATCCGCCAAGATTTGCAACGCAACGAATCAGCAGAAAATCTTTGCTGCCTGTTATCATTCCGGTTGGACGGCAACGGCTTCTGCTAGGGCCGCCAAATACTCTGGCAACGAGGACACGCTACTCCTTGGTCCGACCGACGGATTACCAAGCAAGGACTGGACTGCCGTCGAATGTGATGCGCGGTGCCCAGCCTGCCGTACCGCTCCCTTGTGTTGGTCCGACACCCAGCGTTGCCGCGTGCGGATCGGCGAGCGACTCACCCACGCGGCGCGTATGGGGGACAAGGCAAAGCCGTCGGACCGTCGCAACACCGGCGGCTTTGCTGTGCAGGTCAACGCTACGGGCGTATACTGCCGTGGTCGGACCGGAGCCTTTTTTGCTTTTCACTCCGGTTCGACAGCCCCGACGATGAATTCCCTAGTGAGACAAGGCGCATCCTTCGGGACAACGAGGCAAAGCCGTCGGTTTTCATCCTGACTGGCGGCTTTGCTGTAAGGTCAGCGCCAAATCACTGCCAAGCTGAAAACGCGGCGGAAGCGAAGCAGGCCAACGCAAACTCAATCCCTTTTCGCACTTATCTTTATCCCCGCTTAATCCTCGCCCACTAGCTTGTGGTGCTGAGCTTATACTTGAGCCATCGGCATTACTGTGGCTTGGCTTATCTGTGCCAGATGGTGTCCAGATAATTCCGCTTTAAGCCCACAAGACTCGATTTTAGCTGTCTTATCCAGTCAGTCAGCCGTGGTTTGACTGTCGGATTTGCCGCTAAGTGGTGAGGGGAGAGCTTTGATTTGTTTGAGACCGGGTTGCTTGACGTTCGCTAGATTGACCGTCCGGTATGGTCTGGCCTTGATTTCGGCGATGTAGGCGTCCATCTCGGCGAAACACTCCTTGGTGCGGCGGACAAAGAGGTCGGCGAGGTATTGGCGATCTTCCTCCCGGTAATCGTGATAAGGGGCAAACTCAAACTTGTAATGTCCGTCAATCATCTTCAGCCCGATTTCGTCCATAGTCTCTGCGCCCTGGAATGGATCGGTGCTGACCTCGAGCTTGCTGCGCTCGACCAATAGACCCGCAAGCTGCGCTTTACCGAGGATTGCCTTAATGGCTGCCGAATACTGATTTTTGCCGGTGGCGTGCTGCCGGGCTTCCTCTAACTCAGCAATCAGGCTTTCAATCGTGATCGGCACCTTGACCGCAATCTCATCTTGAAGCTCGCGGAGTCGGGCTTGCACTTTAGGGCGGTTAAGTAGCCGATGGGCATTGGCGGAATCGCGGGTGTATCCCGCAAGCTCAAACGCCTTGGTGGCGTCACCGCATTTCAGATAGCTGTGGACGAACGCCTCATGGCGGGGGTTTTTGAGCGGAGCCATTAGGGCGCTGTCCCATTCGACCTGCGATGTAGCCAAGGCTACACTTTGTAATCACCATTGAATTTATCAGAAATCCGCCAGAACCTCAAACACATCTTAGGGGCTTGCTATTGAGTTATACGAGAACGCCAACGCCATCGAGGCATAGCGAGCGACGTTACCAGAGAGGCTAAGGCGACGGCCTATTCATCCGCCAGGCTCCGCAACGCTCACCGCGTACAGCTGTTGGCCACGCGCCGCCCTTAATCGCGCCATCACAGCCTGACAAAAAACTTGTGTCGGACCGTGGAGGTATCGGCCGACAGCCCAAACGCGTCACCGCATCCCTCACATGCGGCGCGGATGGGGGGACGAAGGCAAAGCCATCGGCTCCGCATCCCGACGGCTTTGCTATGTGAGCATTTTGCTCTTCCACTCGCCGACACCGCCTCATTTAGCTCTGCGCAATAGTTCCGGCAGCCTCTCAAAGTTAACTACAATCCGTCGCGCTATCCGTTTCCCTCTTGACGGTCATTGGGCCAGATACAATGCTCAAAAAGTCTCAATCAGAATGTTGAGTTTCGTTGCTGTGTCGATAGTTGAGTTCGAGCGTGCCAGACTTTTGCAGGAAGCGAGGCTGTCTGGCATTACCGTTAAGGATATTGCGAGAGCACTCGCCACTATTGCTGGCGTCAAGGCTGTAGCCGAGTTTGATGCTGGACTAACCAGCTTTTATCTCAGCAAGGCCGAGACACTGCTTGAGTTAGCAACCGAATTTGCTCAAGAGCGTCGTCGGAATGACTAAGGCACAAGCGGGCCGCCCCTCTATTCCCGCTTCTTGCGTAATAGCTCTGACAACCTTGCAATGTTCACCGCAGTCCGGCGCGCCTCATCTTTAGTGAGTAACTTCGCCGCCGATCTGCGCCCCGGCTCATCTTCGAAATACACGTATGCGAGTTGCTGCCCGCTGTGATCGCGCACGACAAAGCAGGCGTCCAATTCTTCAATAGACCAAGGCGGCGGGAAGCGGCGATGCCCCAAAGTTTTCTAGTAGCGATACCGTGCGTAGCGATGATGGTAGCCGTAGTGGCGGTGATGGTAGCCGTAAGCGTAGCCATAGCCGTACCCATGAGGTGCATAGCCGTGGCGGGGGTACACCGCCTCCTGGGTCGATGCGGCACCTGCTGAAAGCGCCAAGGTGGCTACTACTCCGAGAACAAGAGCTGCTCTCATATTGTCCTCCGTGGTACTTGAGCGGAGGGTTTGCCTCCCGGCGATTCAACGCACATTGAAGGTGATAGTTCGGCCTCCGCACCCTTGCGCAACAGCTCCGGCAGCTTGGCGATATTCGCCGCAATCCGCCTGCGCCCGAGCCGACCGTCGTTATCGTTGAACGGCCGTCGGAAGGATCGGCAGAACTTGGAAGCCGCGACTTTGATATTGCGGCGTTCAACAAGAAACCGCGTTCGTGGTGGTGTCGAGAAACTGCCCGAGCCTGTGCCGGGGTGCACGCAGAACAGCCACGTCGGCTCTGGCCAACATCCGTGATCGCGGTAGAGTCATATCCCGCGCACCGAAGGGAACCCGTCCTTGGAGGGTTTGATGAAGGCACTCTACGGCTTCGACAAACCGTACGACTTTCACAAGGTCCTTCCCTTCCTCGCAGGTCTCTTTCTCTTGCTTACTATACTGGTTGCCGCTGGGGCACGGTTTGCCGCCACTGGGTATCTGAATTGGGGAGCGCTGAGAGATGCGTATTCGCTCTACCTTGTTGTACTTTCGCTGGCGGGAATGTTACTCAGCATCTTTCCACGGATCGCTTGGTTTGTTCTTGCAATTTGCTTCACAGAGTTTCTTATCGGTATCGGCGGCTATGCATTGGCCGCAATTCATGTATTGCCAATGCAGCTTTTTCCTGCGAACGCGGCCGGAACGGCACCCGCCGGACAGTTCCAATATCATCCACTTCTTCAGGTAATTCCTACTCCAAATTACTCCCGTCTCCATCCCTTCGCGATCTCACATGACTCCAACGGGATCCGTGGGCCGGAGCGCACGAGTACGGAGCTAAAACAGCAGGTGGTCGTTGCGACGCTCGGATCAAGCACGACTTACGATCTGGCCGTGCCAAACGGCCAAACTTGGTCGGACGATCTCGAACAGCAACTCGGCCGCGGATACGCTGTCATTAACCATGGTGTTCCAGGATACTCCACGGTCGAGAGCCTTGTGCAAACGCTTTTCTATCTGGACACCTACGGCGTCCGGCCGCACTGCGCCGTCTATTTCGGCTGGAGTGACATTCAAAATGCTCACCTGCCCGATCTAGACCCCGCATACGCAAACTTTCACCTACTGAACTCAATAGACATTATGAATCTGAGAAAAAAACCGCTTGAAGTCCGCTTTTCGCCGTTGGCGCGAATCGTGAATCGATCCCTTCAAGCGGTCTTCGACACCGTGCCCTTAGCCCCGAATTTTCTCAAGGATCCGCCGGTGCCCGGAACCGATGTGCGGCTCGAACAGATCTTTCGCCGCCATCTGGAGGCAATTGCCGCCATTAACAAGGAGCGGAATATTGTCAGCATTTTCGTTGGGCAGGTGTGGAACCGAGCAGGGTTGCAAAGTAAAGAACGCTCCGGTTTTTTCCCACTAGTCCGGGATGTGGATGTCTGGCCACTGCAAGACCATTTCAACGCCATCCTTAAAGCAACAGCCGACTCGATCGGGGTTTCAAACTTCATTCCCCCGATCGACGAATTTCAAGATGGCGATTTCGCGGATAGCAATCACTTCTCCACAAATGGATCAGCCAAATTCGCGCTCATGATCGCGCCCGTCGTAAAGTCCTCGTGCAAATGATCGGAGTGGGTCTCACAATTAAAAAGGCCCACCGCCAGCCGCGCGCTCGGCAGACGGTCGAGCCGGAGCGCGCCTTCGTCGTCACCATCTAGACCAACACGATCAGCTTTAGCTGAAAGTCACCTTCTCAATAACTCCGGCAGCTTGGGGATATTCACCGCGATCCGCCGCGCCTCATCTTTGGTGAGCAACATAGCTGCGGGGCGCGCGGTCCCGAACATCGCACATATCCACTCACTTTTAGATCGCCTGCCCGTACTTTAGGGAAAAGCGCATCCAACTAAGATCGCCTTTCGCCTTACGAGCCTTTATCCAATCGTCAATGTGCGATTCGCGCCAAGCGCCTCGGTGAATTGGGGAGGGAAACAACCCCGCGCCGACTAGTTTTGCGATGTACTCTTCGCTCCAACTGATGTGCTTGAGGCGTTTCAAATCACCGAAACTAAGAACGCGCATGTGCGGGGACATCTGAGGATCGATCTTCAGCAGTTTGGTGGAGGGGTAGGTGAAAGGGGGTGCGCTTTGCTCGATCTGTGTGCGGCGGGACCAAGCTGCCAAAGGTTATGCGATACAAAACTTGTCGGCCGGTTAACGGCGCAAGGATTACCGGCTCAATAGCTCCGGCAGCTTGGCGATATTCACCGCAATCCGCCGCGCCTCGTCGCACGTCAGCCAGTTGTTGGTGCTTTTTTTGTCGGTTTGCGCGTCATGATGCAGCCGCAGACCACTAAAGCAACCATGGCTGCAACGCCAAGTACTAACTGTATTATTTGCGGCATCGTGGAGCCCTCCGTCGCCTGCCCAATGGTGGAATGAGCTGGAAAGCCCCCGACGCGCGAAACGCCGAGGGCTTGGAAATTTACGCGAAGGTCATTTCGCTAAAGTCACGGGCCGACATACGCGTCGATGATGTTCGGCGCGTGGATGAGGTTCATATAGTACGAGCCCGCGACCCCACCAACCATCGCCAGCCCAAACAAGGCTAACCCGATCCAAAAGTACACAGAGCGTTCGGATATCTGATTTGAGGTTGTCGCCGAGAGTGAGGTTGTCGTCGAGAGGTCTGTTGCCGAGTTCATAGGTCGCCCCTTTTTCAATGCTTGGAATTAAAATTGCACAGTATGAAATACCCCTTTTCAGCGATTCCCTCTGTGACGCGCGGCACACCAAAAAACTTAACCGGTTCTCAACAGCTCCGGACGCTTAGCAATATTCACCGCAAATCCGCCGCGCCTCATCGCACACGAACGAATGATGCGCTGCGGCATTACGTAAATTTCACGTAGGTGAACGGTTTCTGCCGCGCCACTTCACGCCGCGTTCACTGCTACAAGCGCATCGTCGAAACTGGAAAGAACTAAAAAGGAGGAACGCATCATGCGAACCCTAGGGAAAATCGCCGCGGCATTAGGCGTCGTCGGCGCAATTGGTATCAGCGGCGTGTTGCCAGCATCCGCTGATTGGTACGGCTACCATCACCGCTATTACAACTACTACGGCGGTGGCGGACACTACGGCGGCGGTGGATGGCCCTGCCGTCCGGGTTGGACAGTTCAGGGCGGCGTCTGTAAGCCCTATCAG
>Ga0306924_10000410_pt1 | contig 35550 bp, 41 predicted proteins | sample sta12Can44000111_FD_203756 | JGI IMG/M metagenome (GOLD analysis project Ga0306924, IMG submission 203756) | Lab enrichment of tropical soil microbial communities from Luquillo Experimental Forest, Puerto Rico - statanox.12C.anox.44.000.111 (v2)... | ecosystem: Environmental > Terrestrial >... | reverse complement strand
CACCCGTTCCACCATGCGTTCGACAGCGAGGAAGGGCTGGATCGCGCATTTCCACCCACTCGTTTTTCAAAAGAGGCAAAGACCTTTACCGGCCCACAAATCCGCCTAGTCGCAGTGCCCGATCTGGGGACGCTCGCCAGCGTGACCCTGCACGTGACCCCAATCGCCGAAATAACTTTCACTGTGCTGCTTCCGACCGTCGTCCTGGATCCTCCGATCGAGCCTGTGCACACGGACGGGATAACCACCCATCACCTTCTCTTCCCGCCGTTCGGCCAGAAAGAGTTCTATACCGTGACCCCGCTGAACGGCTCTGCATCATTGTAGCGTCGAGCCGGGACGCCCGGCGCCACATCGGACGATTGGCCGGTAAATACTCTTGACGCCGCGGCCGACCGGAGCGCGGCGCTCGCGCTCGGCTCGTGATCGGGTGGATCGAGGTGTTTTGGCGGTAGGGTCGGGCATGAGGCTCGACCTGACCGACGAGGATACGCTCGCGCTCCTCAATATCCTGACCTAGACCATCGAGATCGACTGCTAAACGCCCCGCGGGCAACTCACCCTGCCTGGCGAGCGACACAAGGAAGGAAGGAGTGCCAAGCTTGCCCAGGCACTTCTCGTAGACCGTAGCAATCGCAGGCTCAATCCGCGCGAAGTTGCCCTGAATACTTGAGGCGAGCCGCCTCGGCTTTAGAGTGAGGAGGGAGCATCATGTTCAGATTTTTGGCCACTACCGCGATGCTTGCCTTGCTTGCCGGACCGGCTCGCGCGGATCACACCCTCCCCTCCCTGGGCCCCGCCGACGCGCAGCGCGCGATCGCGGCGGCCCCGGCGCCGCAACCCACCGTCAAGGAGAACGTCGCGGTGGTCGACGCGGGCGGCCAGCTGGTCGCGTTCGTGCGGCAGGACGGGGCGATCTCGGCCGGCCTATATGGCGCGATCGGCAAAGCCGTGGCCTCGGCCCGTTTCGGCGCCTCCCGCACTGTGCTCGAGTGCTCGAGGCTCGCATGGGCACCGGACCGTGGACCGTTGCGCCCACCCCGAGCGCGGCGCCCCTACCCGTCCCGACATTGCCTGGCGTGGCGCAGGCGAGCGCGGCCGCGGGCTGGCAGCCCATCTACGCGCAAGGTGCGATCCCGATCGTGCGCGACGGCATCGTCGACGGCGCGGTCGGTTGCGACGGCGGGACCGGCGCCCAGGATGAGGCATGCGCCCAGGCAGGCGCGGCGGCGCTGGTGGCGGCACGATGAACCGCGCCGGCCTGCACTGCCGCCGCGCCGCGGGAGGATGGCCCGCGTCTATTGGCGGATGGTCTCGGTTGGGTTCTTGATGATCATCGTCGGCGTAAGAGGTACGAGCGATGGACGCATTCGAGCCGCCGAAACACCTCGCGAGCCACCACCGGCTCGGTGATCGGGTGGATCGAGGTGTTCGGGCGGCACTGCCTATAAGAGCAAGCCGCCGGTAATCACGCGGTTGCGGCCGGCCCTCTTGGCCTCGTAAAGCGCGGCGTCGGCTCGCCGGAGTGCGGCGTCCAGATCTTCTTCCTCCGCCTCGGGCTGTATCACGGCCGCACCGATGCTGACCGTGATGGCGACGTCCTCGACCAGCGTGCCGGCGATGCGGCTGCACAGTCGTTCGGCGATCCGGTGTCCCGCGTCGAGGCCGGTTTCCGGCATCACGACGGCGAACTCTTCGCCGCCCATCCGCGCCACCAGATCCGAGGGACGCAAGGCGGACGTAATGCGGTTGACGATTTCCTTCAGCACGTGGTTGCCGGCCGCGTGGCCATGCTCGTCGTTGATCCGCTTGAAATGGTCGACGTCGATCATCATGACGGCAATCGGCTTATGCGCCGCGCGGCAGCGTGCGATCAATCTCGGCACATGCGCCTCAAGGTAGCGGCAGTTGAAGGCGCCCGTCAGCGGATCGATCATCGACTGATCGAGGAGGCTCTCGTAGTAACGTTTCTGCCGTAGTTGCGAGCGGACGCGAGCCATGAGCGCGAGGCCGTTGACCGGTATGGTGAGGAAATCATCGGCGCCGGCCTCGAACCCTCTCACGAGCTCGTCGACGTCTTGGAGGGCCGTCACCATGACGACCGGAATATGCGCCGTCGCCGGATCGGCCCTGATGCGCCGGCAGGTCTCAAAGCCGTCGAGCCCCGGCATCATCACGTCGAGCAAGACGATGTCGGGCTGTTCGGCCTCGATTTTCGCCAGCGCCTCGAATCCGTCAGCCGCCGTGCTGACGACGTAATCCTCGTACTCGAGCTTAACGGTCAGCAGTTTTACGTTCAACGGAGTGTCGTCGACAACAAGAACGCGAGCCGGCATGTGGTGACTCCTTAGTTCGCTGCTTTTCGCTTCGAGGCCATCCATGCCCGGCTCACCCGCATGCCGACGCAGGGCGACCTCGCGCGGGCCGCGCTGATGGCCATGATCGGCGGCGTTGGGATCGTGATAGGCCGGATCGAGGTGTTCTCGCGGCATTGCCTCTAGAACGTTTCTACTGCAGCAGCGAGCGGATGCTCGCCATGAGCTCGATAATGTGGAACGGCTTGGTGAGGTAATCGTCGGCGCTGGCTTCGAGGCCCTTCACGCGGCTGGCGTCGTCCAAGAGGCCCGTTAACATGACGACCGGAATATGCGCCGACGCCGGATCGGCTCTGATGCGCCGGCAGACCTCGAAGCCGTCGATTCCCGGGGGTATCCTCACGTTAAGCGAAATGATGTCAGGCTTTTCGGTCTTATCTTTGCCAGCGCCTCGAATCCGTTGTAGGCCTCGCTAACGACGTAGCCCTCATACTCGAACAACTCGGTCAGGAGTTCGCCAGTCACTGGAGAGTCTTCGACGACAAGAATGCGGGCTGGGCCGGTCGCTTCACGTTCCAGCTGGTCCAGCCGAGCTCGGATCGCTCCATAGTCAAACACGATCTCAGGCATCGTCACCTCGCTTCAGGCGGCGCGGATATAATAAGCCGAACGGTGGCGGCACTGGCTGAAATATTAGATACAATTCTATTCATCGGTTTGGCTTGGGGGATGCAGTCTGACCGATGCCGTCGTAGTGCTGTTTCTACCGCAGCAGCTCGCGGATGCGCGCCATAAGCGCGACAAAGTGGCACGGCTTGGTGGGGTAATCGTCGGCGCGGCTTCGAGCCCCTCCCGCGGCTGTCGCCGTCCAAGTAGCCCGATAGGCATGATGACCGGAATATGAGCCGTCGCCGGATTGGCCTTGATGCGCCGGCAGATCTCAAAGCCGTCCATATCCGGCAACAGGTGGTCGACAAGGCTATACAGCGGACAAACAAACGAGGTGCTGTGGGTTAATGTGTTAACCTGAAGAAGCTGTTGACCTTGTTCGGGCGGCGGATTATCCAAATTCAGGTGGTACCGTAATTCAAGGTACCGGCGGGGCGGTTGGAAGATGGCTGGGCTGAGGCGGCGTGAGAAAGCTTGCCACGGTCGGAATATTGCTGGTCGCAATCCTGGACTTGGTAGGATCGACTCGTGTCGTGCATTGGCTCGCACCGCAAAGTAGCGTGACGGTGCTACGCGGCTCAGCAAGCGCCAACAACATGGACTTTCCCCAGGTGTTGAAGGCTCTCGGCAAAGTCGGCCTCTGACCTGACTCGGCTACGTCTCCATGTGCGCTCGGCTTCGGGCCGGGCTTGTTGTGCCCGCAGAACAATTGCCGTCCGTCTGCTCCGAGTACAGCTGCTTGCGCGTTCGCCGGGCGTATGCTGTCCCGCGACGCTAGGCGCGGCCCAACGGAACAAGAGCAGCGCAACAATCCTGGCTAAAAGGCGCTGGCGACCGTGCTAAACGTTTTGGTCACGTTGGTGCCGATAAGGGTCATCATGGCCACGGCGGCGATAGAGATTAGCGACGGTATCAAGGCGTACTCGATCGCTGTAACGCCGTCTTGATCCCTGAGCAGACGCGAGACTAAGCTCGACATTTATCATCTCCGTTTGAGTATCCGGTGGCGAATGGTGGTAGTTTACCTGTATCTTGAGAAAATATGAGACTAAAGGTAGTTAATTGCTAAACATTTGTGATTAAGCTCTCAGGCGGGCCGCTACAGCCCAGCGCTATGGTGCAATCGTGCAACCCTGCTGCTGCCAATCAGGTAAGCCCAATCCGCCTCATGGCTCGATCCCTCGCGCTTCAGGATTTGTTAGCCGCCTTTAGCCTACAATGCCGCGCAGGTTCTCTTTGGAGAGACAAAGATGCGCGCGTTGATCCTTGCGTCCGCTGTCGGTCTAGCCTTCTCGGTATCGGCACAGCCGGCTCCTCTCGCGCCTAATCCTGTTTCGATTGAGCTCGGCGCGGCGCCGTCCGTCGAGCTGGTGCGTGACGACTGTGGACGCGGGTGGCATCGGACCCGCTGGCGCGACCAATGGGCCAATTGGCAGTGGGGTGACTGCGTTCCAAGCGAAGGTGGTTACGGTTCCAGTTACCGTTACGATGGCCGGGGCGCGGGCTGGTACGTCCCCTATCCAGATTTGCGCGGTGTCCTCCCTCGGTGGGGTTGGGGTTATCCATAGCAACCGACCGAGCCCTCCGCCGATGCTCCCAAGCGGATCGCGACGATTACCGCTGCGATCCAAACCGCCGTTGCCGAAGAGAGGCATCAGAACAAATGGGCGCTGTGATCTTAGCCCCGGCGTGTGGGCTAGCTTTAGCAGCTCTTCCTCGTGGTGGCGCCTTCAGTATACCGGCCCAGCGGTGTCACGTTTACGAGCTGCCGCACTGCACCCGTAAACCGGCGCCAAACCGCCACGCCGGCCGCATTCCCTATCTCCCACAGTTCGTCAGCCCGTCTCGCGCTTTCCGCCTCGGCCAGGTCGCCGTAGCGCTTGAGCATAAGGTTAGCGACGCGCCAGCTGTCGATCTCGGGGATCATGCCCGCGAAGGCTACTGCTCGAACCTCTATCGGTGATTACAAAGGAGGGCTCCCGATCCTCGCGCGGGGCGACCGCGACCCCATATCCGGGGCCATGCAGCACCTTGACCTGACCGACGAAGAGCATGCCGCGCTGTTGCGGCTCGTGAGGAAAGCTCTCGATACCGACCGTTATCCGCTGTCCCCCAGGCTCTATCCGCTCCGATCGATCCTGGAGAAGTTGGAGCCGAGTGCACCCCAGGGAGCCGAGACCAGTTCCTAAGGTCTATGCGCCGCCGAAAGCGACAGCAGCACAGAGACGGCGCACCGGCCGGTAGCGATGCCCGTTCTCCCTCGGCCTCAACGGATGCCCCTGCACGCGGCAATCAGCTACGTTAGGGAGCGCTGCAAATGTCAGGAGTACGAGGCCAGTAAGGCGGTGTACTTCGCGCTTTGTGAGGACAAGCTACAGGCGATCGCAAATAAGCTTGTCCGGGATCTCACGCCGGCTCCGGGACTTTTTCGACATCGCGATCAGCCGAGAGGCGTTGTCGGACATGTCGGATCTGGATACGCCGATGCTGGGCTTCACCCTGTACCATCAGAGGTCTGGTCCGGTTATCCCTGGCTGGGGTTTTATACCCGCTCCAGCGCACGCGCCAATCCGCAGTTCCGTGGACAAGAGGCGGGTATCCTCTACAGCAATCCCAGGATCGCCACCGCTGATATTGACGCCTGGCTTGGCCCCGATGGTGGTAGCCAGAAAGCTTCAGTCGACGCCACCGAGGAAAAAGGACTGCTCGGGACGATCTATGAAGCCAGTGAGATGAAGGTTGGTGCGTTCGGCTTCAAACTCGACCTCAAGCCAATCTTTAAGCGCTTCCGGCAGTATCTCCACTTCCGATAACGAGCTGTTGACGCCCTATCGCGGTCCCCGATGACGCTCGGCGTTGCCGCGGCGGACCAAGTCAGGCTGATCGTGTGGTGCAAAGCGTGCCAGCATCAGGACGAGCCGAGGCCGCCGCGACGCTACCCGATAAGTGCGCCTGCGCTCCAGCTCTATGGCCCACCTGCGGCAAACCGGTCCCTCGCCGCAACTAACAGCGCCCCGAAAGCGGCAGAAACCCTAGGAAGTTTCAGAGCGCGGAACAAGACACCATGGGGCCGACTGAAACTCCGATCGACCAGATGAGTTGCTCCAGGGGCCCTGGTGCGGCATAGGGCCGATCTGGGTTGGCGCTGGCGGGGGTGCTTGGGGTGAACGCCGAGGACATTCGTCTCGGGGACCACCCCGAGTAGGCGCCTCCAGGCGGCTCATAACCCGAAAGCCGACATTATGAGAACGCTGCCTACAGATCGGCTATATTCAGGTGGTGGCGATCATCGCTCAACATCGTTCCGACGCAGCAAATCCTCCAGCCAGGGGACCCGGTCGCTGTCCTTCAAGGTCATCGTCTGCGACCACAGGATTGAGCGTCGATAAAAGGCCGCACACGTCATTTCGCCGGCTTGGTCAAACCAATGCGTCGCTTCTGGGGCGAGTTCAAACGGGAGTGGGTGGCGCGCATGGGGATTGTGAAACACCTCCAACTCCGCGGACCATGGCTCATAACCCTGCGGCCATAGATCTCGATACTCCGCGCTCGTCACGTCTAGACAGAACGGAATGCCCTTAAGAGCGCCCAAATTGCGATCGAAGAACTTCCCAATCCGCATACAGCGAAGCCCTTCGCGCGCCCCACCGCCCGAGATCGCGACGCGGTTCAGCTTCGCGATTGAGCACGCATTAGAGAAGATCACAGCAGACAGCTCGGCGTGCTGTTCGTTGGCAAAGAGCCCCGCTCGAAAAGCCGGCGCCCCGAGGAGATGCGTCGCCGAGACACGGACCGCCTTATGACGGCCGTCGACCTCGGCCACCTTTGCCACTTGACCGTAGAGATAGCCAATCAGTCCTTCGCGGCTCCAGATCATCGAAGCAGGTGCTTGGAAGTCGGCGATGGCGAGCGCAAAGGGTTTGCCAACGACGTGAGGAAGGCGGTCGTACCTACGCGCAAGTTTGTTCCGTAAAGTCTTGGCGAAACGTCGTGCGGCCGGGCCGAAGAACAGTTCTTCGGGCACTTGCGGGGGCTTACTTGGAAGAGCGTTGAAGTGGTTATAGGGAACTGATGGATTTGCCGTCACCGCCTCAACCCAGCCCTCGTCACCGAGCCGGTTCTTGATCTGGAAATCTGGCGATCCATGCGGCTGCGTTACGAGCAGACCTTGTTCCCGAAAAGAGGCGAGGAGCAGAGCTTCCCAGAGCCGAGTGTGGAAGTTGACGGTCTGGCAGTCGCCCGCCCAGTTCTTGTCGGGTTTCGGGAGCGCAAGATAGAGCTGATTGAGCATCCAGGCCGCCGGATCACGCGATGGCATCAGCAATGTTTTGAAGATGTCGCTCGCCTCCCTCCCGTTTAGCTCATAGAGCGCAGGTCGGCGCGCTGTGGCCGGCGGTATCGGTTCGGCTGGCTCCCCTTCCCTTAAATGCAGCTCCATTCGCGCCAGTGCGTCGGCCTCGCTCCCGAAGCCATGGTACTGAGCAGTTACCGTCCAGACGTGATCGACACGACGCCGCATCACCAGGATGCCGAAGCTGCCGTCATTGGCGTCCTGGGTTACTGTGCCAAAGGCGCGCCCGTCAGCGCTTCACCACGCGCCGGTCGGTGGGCGATCTCCAAAGCCGTGGCCGCGCGGCAGCGCCAGCGCGTAAACGTCGAACAGCCACTGCGGCAATTCCTGCATTTCACTCTTCCACGACTGCCCTCTTCCACCAATGGCGCGCCACCCGTGGTTGCCGGCAAACAGAGTGCTGATCTTACACAAGGCTCGTTAAGAGAGACCTGCGTGCAGCGCCTCAACGACCCGGAGAAATGGGCGGCCAAAAGTAGGTCGTATCAGCCCACACTCGATACGAACGGTTTGGGTGGAGGCACCGTGGATGAAGGCTTTAAAGCATCTAGCGCAAGTCCCGCCCGCTGATCTCGACATTCGCGTCCTCAGCCAACTGCCGTCGGCGCAGCTTTCGCTCGGCGATGCTCTCGAACCGGGTTCGCTGGAGGTAGTACGCCTCGACGCGGCGTTCGGGGGTCGGCCGCTCCGGTAGTAGGCGCTGGGACACCCGGCGAGGAACCCGGACGATGCCGCGGTACTCGCCGATCTCGACGCCCGAACTCCACGGCTTGCTGCTCTGTGTTCCAGTGGGCGTCCCGGCGCTCACGGCGTCCTGTGCAGCCCCCGCCCCGACCCGCGGTTCCGGCTCATCCTCGCGCACTTGGAACACGCCGCCGGCCGTCTCAACCCGCGCCCTGACGCACCAACGCGCTACGAAGGCGCTCGCAAGACTTGCGTCTCCGAAATAGATCGAGAGAGCGTCATTCAGCACGCCGCGCGCCCCCGAGGGCGTCATTGCCCACCCGTCGGCGCCGCAGTTCTCGTGGAGCCAGGCGGTCATTTTGGGTGTGCCGCTGGCCGAGACCACCAGGCGGAACAGCGATCCTGATGCGGACGGGGAAGCGCCGTTCGGCTGAAGTGATCATCTCGCGTGGGTTGCCTGGCATCCTTGGTTCCTCGTTCGTTCTGGTCGGTGAACCCTCACATTTGGAAGTCCATAATCCGTCTAGGCAACGGCCCGCGAAATGAACATCTATGCTTAATACGGCATGGGAAGGCTCGCTGCGGGCACAGCGGGAGGGCTGGCTGCTCGCAGAACGGGGTCGGGAAACGATGGATTTTGGCAATGTCTTTCTGGGTGCCTTCAAGAAGGAAGGGCCGATAGCGCTCGCTCTAGTTGTAGTTCTCCAGTTCATCACGTGGCTATATTTTGAATGGAACCCTCCTTCCCTTACCCGGACCCAGTTCATTGGCGACGTCGTCTTCAACGGGGCAATCGTGATCCCTTGGCCTCGCCATCTACAGAGCAATGTTTAGGCGGACGCAACCCATAAGAAAGCCGAGCAAGCGATGGCGATCGAGGAAAACGTGAGGGTTGCGATCTTGGTAGCCTTGCTCTCGGCGTCGTCATGTTCTCCGTCGCCGACCACAGTAGAGGTAATTGGCGGGCAAGTCGGTCTCAGTGGTGCCCTCGCGGGCGGCCTCATTGGGCGCGATTGGAAGAGCGCGCCTATAGGTGCGGCTGCGGGGACTTCTTCACAACTGGAGGCGTTGGCGCGAATGGGGGGGTTGGCACGAGGCCTTGTTCGGCCGACGGATCGCGTTCCCTCAGACTTTGCTTATTACAGTTACCTTCTTTTCCTGGACAACACAGAGTTTACACAGCCTACACGATATGCAGCCATTCATGCGTTTTGGTGCATGTTGAGCGACGCTTCTCAAGTTACAGTCTCTATGAACCGCAGCCGTCTCGAAGTAGTCTTCGTACCCGTTCAGGCGGACACTGATACGCAAACTTTGATCAAGTCAAGAGATCCGATGGACTTGTGGAAGGCGTACGATTACGATTATGCATTACTTTTGGGACGACATCTTGGCTTAGTCCGTCCGGGCCGCCCCGGTACGCCAAACGCGGTGCTCGTGGGCTATCCGAAAGCGATCACGCCTGGAGATCCGATTAATTTAGACCAACTGATTATTGTTAGCCTTCAACGAAGTCCAGCGGACATAGAGGGAATTCTCCGCCTTTATAGACAAAGCCTCGTGTTGACCGAAGCTCAAGAGGTTTCGACGCCGTGGTTTGCTACCGCGTTCCGAAACTTCTTAGATCAGGTGGGCCGCATGGTTACTCCCGCTGAGGCAGCACCGGCAAATGCATCCGCTTGCCGATGAAAAGAGAGACGCCATGTGTGGCCGCGTCCGTCTCTCCTCCGATGTCAGCGAGATCAAGCTCGTCTTCTCGATCCCGGCGCACCGGCCGACCCCGAACTTCGCACCGAGTTGGAACGCCGCGCCCACTGATCAGCTGCCGATCGTTCGCTTCGATGCGAGGGCCGGGGAGCGCAGCCTAGATTTGGCGCGTTGGGGCTTGGTGCCCTTCTGGGCCAAGGACCTCAAAGTCGGCTTTGCGAACATCAACGCGAAGGCCGAGGGGATCGAGAATAGGCCGGCCTTCCGCGAGGCGTTCCAGCGGCGCCGCTGCCTCGTGCCAGTCGATAACTTTACGAGTGGAAGAAGACCGCGACCGGGACGCAACCCTACGCCGTCGCGCTTGCCGACCGCGGGCTGATGGCGCTCGCCGGGCTTTGGGAGAATTGGCGCTCGCCCGCGGGTGAATGGGTGAGGAGCTTCGCTGTCGTCACCTGTCCGCCGAACGAGCTATGCGCCGAACTGCACAACCGGATGCCCGTGGTCCTCGGTCCTGAGACGTGGCCGGTTTGGCTCGGGGAGGAGCCTGCCGACGCGCGCCGGCTTAAGGCGCTGCTCGCGCTATGTTCCTCGGAAGAGATGACGTGCTGGCCGGTGAGCACTCGCGTCGGGAACGTCAAGAACAACGACCCGAGCCTGATCGAGCCGATCTCGGCGCAATGAACCTGCATAGATGGCTCGCGGAGGTCTTCCTCGTATTGGCGCTCGGCACCGAACGGCGCTAAGGCATCAGGAGACCATATTGCGCCTGTCCATAATCCGTTAATTTCCAAACCCTTACTTCTCGATTTTCACCGCGGTATGTACGAGAAACAAGTTCGATTACTACCAAGCGTCTTCCCACAAATCGAAACTTAATCCGATTAAATTGTTCATCTGACATGACACTCCTGTTTTCTTGATCACCTGTTATCCATCCCGACATGCCAGATCTTATCTGAAATTCGACATCTGATCCTTTAATAATATTCTCACAGGAGGACACAAAAAGCTCTCCCCATGAGCAGGTCTTGACAATTTCATTACCAACTGACTTGGCAATCAAGGTAATTTGTTCAAGAGCTTCACGGAAAGCGGCATATCAGAACGTTCAAGCTTCGATATCTCTGTTCTCAGTCGCGCGTTCTCTTCTAGAAGCTCGGTGTATTTCTTCAGATCGGCTGCTTGGTCGGCTCTGATAAATCCAACTGCCGGCCGACTATCCCGCAGATTGACAAAGCTCACGATAACCTGCGTCGCAAGATCATGGGGAGCGGTGAAAAAACTCACGGGAGATCGTCGGGCCTTTTCGATGAACGCTTCCAGCTTGGGACGTTTTTCAGCATCTTGTTCTGTCTTGTCGCGTGGGATGACGCCTCTGCTGCCGTGCACAAATGCAAGAACAGGCTTCTTGATCTCTCTCGCGTAATCGTACTCTTTCTCAGTGTAGCTAAATCCATCGGCGGCGATAGATCCGTATTTGTCTGCCACAATCACAACATAATAATCACAGTTCTCTATTTGACGCTGGATGAACTCCCAAGTTTCTTCATCGGCAGAACCGAACAGTTCCATTCCGATCGGCATGCAGTGTAGCTGAAGAAGCGCCTTTTGCACCGCGGCGCGTTCTTCGCGGAGATCCTCATAGGTTGAGCTGACAAAGACGCTGTAGATGATCTCGCTTGGCATTATGCTCCCCGCTGAGGTCCGCCCGCGCCCGGCGTCTATGCCTCTTTGTTCGCGGCCGAGTAGTCTACCACAGTTGGGCTGAGGATCAGGATGGGGCGGCTGCTCCCCTGATGAGGAAGGGGAGATCAATACCGCAACGAGCGCGGTTTTGCTGGAGCTTCGGTCCGATCCGGCTCCAACACGATCCGCCACGGCCGCCGCTACGCTTTGGGGTGAGGCAAAGCAGGGGGCTGGGGAGCCGAACAGCGCCGAGGGGAGAGAATTCGGCGCTGCCCTGCCACACGGGGCTTGGACCGCTAGGGGGACGCCAAACCCAGGGTTAATCCTACGCGCTTACGGGTCAGCGAAACGTCAGCCGGTGGCGCGCTCGATCTTGCCCCTTCTGAGAGGCCGCTCTTGCTCGGCCGACCACAGCCACTATGCCACCGGCATCAACCTGCGAGCACTCGGTTGCGTCCCGCGAGCACCTGGCTAGCACCGAGTTCGCAGCCTGTTGTGCCGTGTATGGTGGGGTCGTCAAGGTTTTTCGCGTGACCGCTTCCCCCGCCCCGGAGGCAACACATCGTCGAGTACTTCCGGCAAAGCGATCGCTACAGCAGTCGACTGGAGGACCCCTACCGCGCGTTCGCACAGAGCAATCGCGTCTGTCAATTGCTTCAGGACATCACCTCTCGTGATCGTAGGGACCTTGGCTACCGGTCGCGTATAAACCGATATCAGCTCGCCACTGATCGGTTCCGCTTTGAAAAGCCCGTGAACGAGTTTATTTCGTGCCTCCGCCGCCTCTGTTAATGCGTCTAAGGAAAAAGTAAGATACTCCATAGACCTCTCGTCTAGATCCGAGCACTTAGCCACTGCTAGAACTAGGTCTCGTCGTGATCTATGATTTATAGTAGAGTAAATACTTTCTCCGAATTTCTCAGGAGGAGTGCAAGGACTTGACACGAGGTTTCGTCTGCCAGGGACCAATAGGCAGTCAGGCAGCCCAGCTTCATCATCTCGTCTGGGTATTGCCACTCGAATTCGGCCGCTCCTCCTATTAGCCCAAGAGTATAGGGTTCCGGCACACTCGGGGATTGTCGCTGCTTATCGCGTGCCATAAGTCTCTCGGCATAAAGAAGCATGGGATCTACCCGATAAGAACCCCTCTGGCCAGAACGCGGATCTGATTTTTGGAGCTAGTCCGCCAAGTCCCTGTTAAGGCGCTCGTATTCGACCGTTGCCTCGGCGTCCCCTGCCATCAGTTTCTGGAACCATTGCGGATCGGACTTCAGGCGGTCGAGACGTTGCCGGGCCGCAGCCTGGGTCGGATTGGCAGGGGCGTCGAGGCTCAGCCCAGGAAGGGGCTCTGCGGAAAGCGCCAAAGGGAAGGGCACCCTTCACAGGGCTCCCCTTCGCAAGTCGCAGGATATCCGCGGCCAGGGCGGCCCTAATCTCCAGGAGGGCTGCCGTATCGCACGTTTCTTGGAGGTTTTCGGCAGGTTTTTCCGACCCGTTCCGCAAATTGGCGGGCCGCTTCGCTAAATTCGGGCAGCGTTCCTGGCGGCAAGGCTCCCTTCTCATTGGGTCCCCCGCGGCGCATTGAGGGCTCCACTACCGGGCTGGGAGAAATCCCCCGGCCCTGGCCCCCAGCCGCCGGTTTCCACGGCCCCCCGGCTCGCCACCGGGTTTCGGCACGGTTTTTGGCCGGTTTTGCCCTTTCCTCGGGCGCAGTCGGATTGACCCGGCGACACGGACAGACAGCCCGGAGCCTTGGGCGTGCGAGCCCGGAACACAGCATCGGCAGGACGCTTCACGCGCGCGGGCGCGAGGGGCGGGCCAGACGGGAAGGGTATATACGCGCGGGTGCGGGCGCGCGTGGGCAGGCCGGACGAGGAAGGCGCCAAGGATAGAAAGGACGCCGCTGTGCTTACCTCCTGCTTACCCCTTGCTCGGGTAAGTGCGGTCCCGGGTAGTAGCGGACTAGAATATATAAGTTTACCAGTATGATAGATGGTAGCGGGAGAGGGATTTGAACCCCCGACCTTGGGATTATGATTCCCACGCACTGAGTTTCCAGACGGTTCCGGCAGTTTCTAAAGGGAGACTAAATCCCCTTCTCTACCTTGGAATTTGGCCTATATCTAGTTTCTGACGGTTCGTCCTGGTTTTCGGCGGTGCCAAGCAAATACGTTGCCCCGGCGTTGCCCCGGACAACCTCAGGAATTTGAGTCCCGAGGTCATGCCAAAAGCGATCGAAAAAAAAGTTCTGACCGATCGCGCCCTGCAGGCGATCAAACCCGCGGCGCCCGGCAAGCGGAGACTAATCTGGGATGGGGTGGTGCCATCCTTCGGCGCCCGGATCACCGATAAAGGGAAGATTTCTTTCATCGTCATGCGCCGGCTCGATGGCAAGCTGGTCCGCCATACTCTCGGCGGGTATCCGACGCTAAGCCTAGAGCAGGCTCGAAGCCGGGCCCGCGACGCGCTGGCAGAGATCGAAAAAGGCGAGCATCCCAAGGTCAAGGCCGAAGCTGAGCGTCGGGAACGGGAAATTAGGCGCCGCGATAGTTTCGAGGTCGTGGCGGAGGCCTTTATCGCCAACCATGTAGCGAAGCTGCGGTCTCGCAAGGCGGTCGAGGCGGCGATCAGGCGGGACCTCATCCCGCGCTGGCGCGCTCGCCCGATCACCGCGATAAACCGTTCGGACGTAATCGAAGTCATCCGCGAAACGAGCAATGGGCGGGGTCGGTACGCCGCTCACAAGCTTCTGGCTTATATCAGCAAAATGTTCGGCTGGGCGATTGCCCAAGATCTCTACGGGCTTGAGCGTTCACCCTGCGACCATGTCAAGCCGGCCGATCTGATCGGCACCAAAGAGGTGCGACAGCGCATCCTCACAAGCGGTGAGATGCGCCTATTTTGGCGCGCAGCCGATGAGATGGGTTATCCATTCGGCTCGCTTTTTCACTTCCTGCTATTGACGGGGCAGCGACTTCGTGAAGCGGCCGATATGACGTGGTCGGAGCTCGATCTGACCAACGCGTTGTGGTCGATCCCCTCGGAACGGATGAAGACGGACGCACCGCATCACGTGCCGCTGTCGGAACGGGCTATCGCGCTGCTTAAGGCGTTACCCCGATTTAAGGGCAATGCTGTCTTCAGTACCACTGGCGGCGCGCGCCCTGTGTCCGGCTTCTCGAAGGCCAAGACGCGTCTCAACGGGACGATGCTGCGGTTTGCCGGCGAGTACGATGATCCAGCGAAGACGATCAAGCGCTGGGTGCTGCACGACTTGCGTCGTACTGCGCGAACACATTTCTCGGCGATTCCGTCGCAGGATCTGGTCCGCGAACTAGCGATCTCACACACCAGGCCCAAGCTGCACAAGACGTACGACCAGTTCGCTTATCTCGAGGAGAAACGCGCGCTGTTCGAGGCCTGGGACAAGCGGCTTATGGCGATCGTCGAACCGCCTGACGATCCAAACACGGTAGTGCCGATCCGGCCTATTGCTGGGCAATGATGACATCCCAAGTTAACCGGCAACTCTGGGAGTTGAACAACTTAAATCGCGCCTATTGGAATCAGCCCTTACTGCCGGAACCGGAAGGCGGCTTTGCCGAAGAACCGCCTCCGCCCTATGCAGGTCTCTTCCCGACGATCGAGGCCTGGTTTGAAGAAGCTACCACGGGACAGCCACACCGGCCGCGACAAGCAAAAATCCCGTGTCGGCCGGAAATCACCCGGATCGCCCAGTTGCTCTACGAGTGGGATCAGCAGGCGAGGTCGCCCGATGATCCGCAGCGTGCCGTTATCTTCGATAAAGTACACCGACTGCAGCGAGCGGCCGCTGAGTTGCAAACGGCGCTGGGGGAGATCCTCGATCTAACGCTACCGGACGCGACACCGGGCGATCCCGCGGTGGGTAGTCTGATCGATCTCTGGAATGCGGCACAACTGGCCTGGCCCTATATCGGGCCACCCTCGAAGCAGGGGCGGCAGGTGGCTGTGTGGCACGTAATGGCCAGGGCGCTTGCACCGCTAGTGAGCGATGCGCTGGTGAGTGCTGGGCATAAGCGCCCATCGGTGAAATCCGATGGACCGGTAGTCAAGGTGATTTGTCGCGCGCTTCACGCACTAGCAGGTATCGAACGCTCCCCCACCGCTGTCGCGTCATGCCTCAAACGACAGCAAAAGAGGGCCACAAAATTCTAGTTTCGTGCCCCCGGTAATCCTCGGGAGGTGCCTCTAAGTTCCCGCGTGTTCCCCGCGAATTCTCGCGGTATACGGGGGAGCGGGTGAAATTACTAAACCGGCGGCAACTGGGTGAAAAGGGGCTGCCCAATAGCAAAACGCACATCTGGCGCGTCTGCCATGACCCGGACCCCGAACTGCCGTTCCCGCAGCCGATCCGCATCGGCCGAAACACGTTCTGGATCGAAGAGGAAATTGACCAGTATCTCGCCGCCCTCATAGCGAAGCGCGACGGCCAGAAAGCACGTCCGGCATGATTGGACGAACCGAGCTCGCCACATCCCACGTAAACTCATGGGAGCCGGATTTACTGTAAAACCGCAAATCCACCAAATTCAATACTTACGACACTCACATTAGTCGGTCACCCGATTTGAGGACAGACAATGCTTGGGAAAGACCAGATCTGGGCCGATGTGCTCAGCGTATTCGAGGAAGCCATGGCGCTCAATGCCAAGGCCGAGCAAAGCGGCGACGAGGCAGTCATCCGAAAAGTAAGTCTGGCACAAGCCCAGCGGGCGCTCAGGGTTCTCATCGGCTGGCTTAACACCGATCCCGCCTTTCAGGCCGGTGGATGGGTTCGGGTCTTGGCACCACTGCATAGCGGCTTACACAACACCGCGCGGGGCGCGCTACCTCCATTCTTGTTTGAACAGACACCACCAGCATCATCAGGCACCCGCCCGACTGAATTAATGCATGATTATGTCCGGGGGCATATCGCCTTCGGGCTGGAATTGCTGCTCGGTTCAGTCGGCGGGATGAGCGAAAAACCCGCTCTCACATGGCTGACTGCCGAAATGCGAAAATTAAAAGTAGTTGCAGAAGACGGAGCGCCGATAGAGGCACAACAAGTCAAACGTTGGCGCTACGACATCAAGCAGGGGAAGGCCCCCAAAATCTCCCGCGTACAATTTCGTGAACTCGCCAAACTATACGTCATAACCACGGCGAGCATCGAAGCGCTGCCAAGGGACGACCGCGCTAACGCCGCCAAGGAACGCGTCCGTAATATCCTCAAAAACCTCGCCAATCTTGCACCGCGCGACGCCCCGGCAAAACTGAAACAACACTGACTCGCAGAATTCCGAGTTGCCCCCCTCGAACTCGGAGTCGGTTCCGATCCAGGCTTCCAAACGACAGCGCCGCCTTCTCGAGGAGAGGGCGGCGCTGCCGCAGATCAAAGTCAATGGCTCCCCGGCGCATCCCAAACCGCCGGCGAGCAGGGAAGCCGAATGTGGCAGAGATTCGGTCGCAAGTCACCCTCGAATCGGTACGCGCCCTACGCCAAACCTATTGGGCCAACGGCTATCGGCCAGTCGCGATCTGGTCGCCCGGAGCCTGTGACCAAACAGGCCAGCCGATCCGAGGCGCCGGCAAGCGACCGCAGGGCGAGGACTGGCTGCAACGGGCGCTTAGCGACCCGCCGCATGCAGTCACCGCCTCGGTCAGCAGCCTGGCGCTCAACACCGGGCTTGCGGCCGGTGAGATCACTGCCGTCGACATCGACATCCTCGTCCCGGAGCTCGCCAGAGATGTCGCTCATCGGGTCGAGCATGTGCTCGGCCCGACGCCGCTCGACCGGATCGGCCGGGCGCCGAAGCGGCTGCTCGTGTATCGCGCCGAACGGCCGCTCGCCAAGCTCACCACGACGCCGCTTTTCCTACCTGATGGAACCAAGGTTCTGATCGAGATCCTCGGCCTCGGCCAGCAATTCGTCTGCGACGGGATCCATCCTGACACCGGCCAGCCCTATAGCTGGACGAATGGCTCGCCGGCAGATACGCCGCTCGCCGACCTCCCTGTCGTCGGCGAGGAGATGCTTCACGACACGCTCGACGAGATCGAGCGCATGTTGGGCGAGGCCGGTGCTGTCGAGAAGAAAACATCGAAACCGTCGCGACCGCCGCGGCGGCAAACCGGCCGGACAACGGGCGGCGGCTTCTTTCACCACGTCAATGTCGCGGCACTCGCTGGTCCCGAGCGCTGGGTCCAGGCGCTACACCCGGATTTCCGCGATCGCGGCAACAGCGGTTGGCGGCTTACCTCGGAAGATCTCGGCCGCGACCTCGAGGAAGACATCTCCGTTCACCCGGACGGGATCTGGGATTTCGGACTGGAGATCGCACTCACCGCAATCGATCTGGTGATCCAGCTTGGTGGCACGGCAGATGCGTTAGCCGCCGCTCGCTGGCTCTGCGAACGGCTCGGCGTCAGTCCGGAAAGCCTCGGCTGGCGCGAACGCGGAGTCCTCGGGCTCGACGACCTAAACGCTCGCACCGACACATCAGATGACACCGAGCCCGGCGCCGGCGGCGGAAAACGCCCGCCGCTACCAGACGATAAGCCCGCCCCATCGCAGGACGATGGGAGTGCTGGTCCGTCAGTCGCCCTGCCGCGCGGTGACGGCGGCGGTGATGGTGGCGGTGGCGGTGGTGCCGGCGGCGGCGCGGCCCTACCGCCACCCGAACCCGGTGAGGACGATGACCCTGGCGCTCGCGTGCGCCGCGGCGTCAGCCTCAACGACCTGTTCAGCGTCATGACCGAGACCCGCTATCTCTACATTCCGAACCGCACCTTCTGGCCGGCCGACAAGGTCAACGGCCGCTTCGGCCACATTCCGGTCCGCCTCGCGGGCGGCCAACGCGTCAAGATCAAGGCCTCTCGCTGGCTCGACATGCACCGACCGATCGAGCAGGTAACGTGGGCCCCCGGTGAGCCGCTGGTCATCGACGATCGATTGATCAACGAGGGCGGTTGGATCGACCGAGTCGGGGCACGCTGCGTCAATCTCTACCTGCCGCCGGCGCTGCGGCCTGGCGACCCCGAACAGGCGGGGCCCTGGCTCGACCACGTTCGGCTGATCTACCCGGACGACGCTGATCACATCATCCGCTACCTCGCGCACCGCGTGCAGCGTCCACACGAAAAAATCAATCATGCGCTCTACCTCGGTGGTGCCCCCGGCATCGGCAAAGACAGTCTGTTAGAGCCGGTCAAGCGCGCAATCGGGTCATGGAATTTTCGCGAAGCGTCGCCAATGCAGGTCATGGGCCGGTTCAACGGCTTCATCAAAGGTGTCGTCCTGCGCATCAGCGAGGCCAAGGATCTCGGGGAGACCGACCGCTTCAAGCTCTACGAACATATGAAAGCCTACACCGCGGCCCCGCCCGATGTGCTGCGCTGCGACGAGAAGAACATCCGCGAATACGCAGTGCTGAATGTCTGCAGCGTCATCTACACGAGCAATTACAAAGCGGAAGGGATCTATCTGCCGGCCGACGATCGGCGTCACTACGTCGGCTGGTCGACAAAAAAGAAGGAAGACTTCACGCCGCAATATTGGGACAAGCTATGGGGCTGGATCGCCAATGGCGGCGACCGCCACGTCACGGCCTATCTCGCTCAACTCGACCTTACGGATTTCGATCCGAAGGCACCACCGTCGCTGACCGAGGCGTTCTGGGACATCGTCAACGCGCATCGCGCTTCCGAAGACGCCGAGCTCCTCGACACACTCGAAGCCTATGCCGATCATTTGCGCGCCTCGGGGTTACCTAATAGCGACTTTATCGAGCGCGACGGCGCCGTTCTGCCCAAAGCCGTAACACTGCGCCGGATCACGCCCTACGCCACCGGCGATTTCGAGGAGTGGTTGAACGACCGCAGGAACCGCCGCGTCATCCCGCACCGCTTCGAAGCCTGCGACTACGGCCCCGTTCGCAACCCCGACGCCAAGAGCGGATTGTGGGTGATCGGCGGCCGCCGCGAGGTCATCTACGCCGCCGCTGAGCTCGATCGCCGCGATCAGCTCGCCGCGGCGCGGGGCCTTCAATGACCAGCCAGCCGGGGCGCGGCGGTGCACTGAGTGCACTGAATGCACTGAAATTCCACCCGCATATTTCTCCCCTAACATTTCTCCTCCGTCTCTACCGGTTTTACAAGCGTAGACATAGGAGGAGGCGCGGCCGCACGCGCACGTAGCAGAGAAAGACGGGGAAAGGAAGTGTGGAGGGGAAAAATATATAGAGGATGGGAAATCAGTGCATTCAGTGCATTTGGTGCACGAAACGTCCCAAAACGACAACCGTACGAGAGCGGGGGTTTTGATGTGCGCAGCTACACCGGAAAGGAGGGAGCGATGCCTGATCGCGCAGGAGCTGCGAGGGGCAGCCTTTTGGCTGACCTGAGACGAGACTGCGGAGTGACGGAAGGGGGATCCGTGGGTCGGGGCGAGGGTCTGTTAAAATCAAACATTACGGTAAGCGTGATTTCGCACGAGAAAAGCGTGGTCTCTGAAATCCTTCCAAAGCTCGCTCGCGACGGCACCCGCCGCGGCGGTGCGCGTCCGAACTCGGGCCGCCCGAAGGGCATTCCGAACCGCTGGCCGCGTGAAGTTGCCGCTGAGATCCGGCGGCTCGGCGATGAGGTCGAGCGGCTGCGTCAACAGCGCCGTAACGAGCACGAGACACTGCCCGCGCTGCTGCGCCGGATCACCAGCATCGAGCGCAAGCTCGACCTGATCGAAGCGCCGATCGCACCAAGGCCGACGCGCCGGCACCCGACAGGCCTATGATGTCCTCTCCAGCCACTGAACGCATGCGACGTATGCGCGCCCCCCAGAAGGCCGCGTCGAGCGTCCCGATCCTCTATGGTGCGATTGGAAGCCTGCTGTCGGAAAAGACTGGCTACAAGCCGCATCAGATTGGCCGTGTCGTGATCGAGGAACTGGTCGACACCGCGCTCGAGGCTCGGGTGTCGCATGCCGCGCTGCACCGCCAGATGCGCAGCGAGCCGCCCGGTCGGCCGTCAGACCAAGATCACATCCTGGCCGTCACGAATATCTGGCGCGTCTGCAGAGCAACCAGCGGTGGGAGGAACTGCCGCCCCGCCGAGCTACCGAAAGCTGCTGAAAAGCCTCGGCATCACGCCCGCCGTCGAACGCAATGCCCGGCTGATGGCAATGCTCAACGAAGCGCAGATGGAGGGGTTTCTCAAATTTCTAGACGACCACGGACATTTCAAACCCGAGCGCAAACGCAGCGAGCGGGCGGCGCTGCGCAAATACGTCGCCGGTTTGCCGCTCGATGCATTTCCCCCGGAAGATCAGATCCGGGTCATCGAGCTGCTCTATCCCAATTTCGTCTGGCCCGAGGAGGCCGAAGCGGCTGACGGCTGATCACCGGAACCAGCGCCGCACCACGGGCGGCGCGACTGATCGGTGAGCAGCGTCAGCAGCCGGCGCCGCTTCTCGGCCTCGCGGTCAAGCCGCGAGCGCAAATCGCGAATCGTTTGCTCATGCGACGCCCGTGCATACGACGGCTGAACCCGTTACGCTAACGGTGGTGCGGATCCATGGTCCCCACCACCGTTAGCGTATAGGGGTATAGGCATGCGAACCGAGCCGGTGCGCCGTGAAGAAGTCCGCATCGACGGCTATGCGATCGCGACATTGCCAGCCGACGCCTGTAGACGGTGTCCTCACCTGTATTGGTGGGAGACATATTACGAGGCGATCCCGGAACTGTTTGCGCCGCTCGTCGAGGAGCTTCGACAAGCACAGCAGGCGGCATTGGCCGGACTTGATCCGGCGGTGGCGGCGCGCTGGGCTGCGATAAACGCTGGACTGCGCGATCTTGGCATCGGGCGAATGTCGCCGTCGCGCGCGCCGCGCATGCCAGATCCAATGGGCAGATTTCCGCGCCACTGCCGTCACTGCGGGCGGGCGTTCTTCAATGGCCGCCGCATCCATGGCCGGTGCTGCTCAGACGCCTGCGTGGCGGCGCGCACGCGCCGGCTGAAGATCGCACGCGTGGCAAAGCTCCGACAGCGCGCCCGTCAGGGACGAACGTGCGAACATTGCGGGGCACCGATCGCGGCGGCACGCTCGACCAGGCGCTTCTGTTCCGACATCTGCCGGGTGCGGGCGCACCGGAAACTCACCTGAACCACCGCCGCCACCACGAGCGGCGATCGGTGAGCAGCGCCAGCAATCAGCGGCGCTCCTCGACCTCGGCCGCCACCCGCTGGTCGGCGGCATCGAGGCGCTGCCACAAATTGCGAATCGTTTCGGCCTGCTCGGCGATGCGTGCATCCAAGGATTCGGCCTCGCCCACTGAAATTGCCGGGCTCGCCTCGGCGCCGTTAGGGGGCACGGATTGTTTCATCGGGCCGGGGTCGTGCCCCGCAAGGGTGAACACCCTGGGCCAGTTCGGCCGGATCGATCGCGTAGCTGCCGTCATCGGCGCGGCCGGCGGAAAAGTCGGCCGTTCTTGATCGCCCGCGCGATCGTCGGGGCGGGATTTGCCGGGCGCCTTGGCCGCTTGTGCCAGCGAGAACATCTTGCCCCCTCGTGCCTGCACGTTCGTGCCGGGCACGCCGTGCGGGGGGATCACAGCGTGCTGGTCAATGTGCCCGGCAGCAGGGGGAATGCCGTGCGGGCCATCCCGAGCTTACACAGCCCGGCATCGAGGCGCCACAAAGCGGCGGACCAGCCAGTTGCCCCCTGAGGTGAGGAGAGGCGGTCCGATCGTCAGCCGATTTCCGTGGTCCCCAGTCGGCGTCGATCAATAGGTGTTCTTTGTGAAATGGCGCGCGGCCGGCAGGCTCCCGCCGCGGGTGCAAATCTTCCGCCCGTTCGGTCGGCGCAGCTCTACACCGCTGCTGGTTCGGCAAGGGTTGGCTTGAGGAGAACGCGATTCCCGAAGCCTCGATCGAGGCGCTCTTGACGAGGCGTTGGTCGCGCAACCCGCCGTTACCTGCAATGTCGGACTCAACCCCGACAAATACTGGATGGATTTCTAGCGCGGGATGAGCTCGGTCTCGGCCGGGCTCTTTTCTTTGGATCAGCGCCGCGAGCCGTAGTGGTCGCGGAAAAAGGTGTCGAGCTCACGCAGCTGCGCCGCTCTCGTCGCCGCATCGGGCTCGACGTAGCCAGGCGCCATCTTTCGTCGCTCGTGCATCAGGTCGAGCATCTCATAGAAGTGCCTCCGGGCATCAGCGAGGTTGACCGGCAGGCCGCGCTTTTCCTGCTCGGTGCGGAGCGCCTCGAGCAGGGCTTTCAATGCACCGGGTGAGGCCACTTATCGCGTCCGATCCCGAGCCGCAGCATGTCCTCCTCGGTCAGCCCGATCAGCTGAGCGATCTCCTCGTCGCGCATCTGCGCCGGCCGCTTCGTGACCGCGACCGAGGACAGCCTCGGCGCCGTGTAGGGAGCGACGGCCTTGGCAATCTCGTCGCGATACTCCTCGGGCAGCGCGGCATCGTTCATGCGGCGCAGCAGCCTGTCGACGGGCAGTTCCAAGGCGTCGGCTTTCGCTCGGGCGATCAGTTCCGCAGCCCTCGAGCGTTTGTTGCTCGCGCCCTTCGGCCGGCCGGCCCCGGGACGTCGCCCGCCGCGACCTACCCCTGTCGGCTTGCGTGCCATGGCCCCTATGATATCCGCAAGGATTTTGATTTTGTAATCAAAAGCACCGGTGAAGGCATCAAACGAACTTAGGAGATCGTCACGACGATACGCGAGCGCGAGGTGTGGACCGGCCGGCGGGCCGACGGTCTCAGCGAAGACGAGCTGATCGCAGCATCAGGTGCCGGTTACGAGGCTGGCGGCGACGGTTGCTTCATCGGTCGTGATCCCCGCTTGATGCCGCAAGCCGCACTCGAGGCGATAGGCCACGAACCGATATCGCCGATGCAAGCGATCAGGGCTAAGTGCCTCGATTGCTGTGCCGGGTCGTCCGACGAAGTGCGCAATGTGCCGCGGTGGCGTGCCCATCCTGGCCGTTCCGCACCGGCAAAAACCCCTGGCGCCAGGAGATGTCGGAGGAGCAGCGCGAAGCGCGAAGGCAAAGAGCCCTGCAAAGCGGGCTGGGATCCCGCTGGTAAGCACGGTCTGCTTCATCGGCCACCGCGTCGGTCTCTGAGGTGGTGCAGCCGCTAGGATTGACTGTATGGAGGCAAGCAGTTCGGGCCGCTTCTATGAAAGGCTGGTCGGAACCGACGAGAACGGCGTTAGATCGCCCGACTGGTGCCAAGCAGTAACTGAAGAAAAGTTAATCCGCGATCCCGACTGCTTGCATAAGGTCACCAGTACGCCGCCTGACCGATGTGTTGAGGACGCGAATTTCAGTCGTCGACGCCCTGTTTCGAATGCCGAGTCCTGGGTATCGGTCTTCCCGGTTCCTCAGGAGCGGGTGCGAGGCGATCGCCGATATGATGCGCCTAATCGCCTAATCGCCGAACGCAGCGGCATCACTGTAACCCTTGAGCCGCACCAATCATCCGCGGCGCGGTGGGGCATGATCGGCAACCGCCGGTTGCCGCCACCGCAATTATCCCCTCCCCGATTTACACAGATGCGGTCGCTCGCGCGACCTTCCTGACCTCTCCGGCTACTCACCTGCTATTAAGGAGGATCCGCTAGCCTTAAAGTAGGCTGGATGCGCGCAGCCGCTCGACAAACTCGCTGCCCTCGATGTGACCCCATACCGTCCAGCCCGGGCGTAATTTGGTCCCGAACAGCTCGAGGCGGCGCTCTCGCCCCTCCTGAGCAATCTCGTGCTCGACGAGCTCGACAAGGAGCTGGCCCGACGGGGTCACCGCTTTTGCCGCTACGCGGACGACTGCAATATCTACGTGCGCAGTCGCCGCGCTGGCGAACGGGTGATGGCCTCGGTGAGCCGGTTTCTGACCAGAAAGCTGCGGCTGAAGGTCAATGAGGCGAAAAGCGCGGTGGCGCGACCGGAGGAGCGCAAATTCCTGGGGTTCAGCATCTCGAATGACGGGAGCGAGCGGCGCATCGCGCCAAAAGCCCTCGACAAATTCAAGATGCAGATCCGGGACATGACCCGCCGGACACGGGGGATCAGCCTACAGCAGCTGATCGAAGACCTCACGCCATACCTCATCGGATGGCGCGGCTACTTCGGCTTCTGCCAGACCCCGCGTGTGCTCACCAACCTGGAAGCGTGGATTCGCCGAAGACTACGCTCGTATCTTTGGCGGCAGTGGCAGAACGGGCACAACCGCTTCAACGAACTGCGCCGTCGCGGCGTACCGAAGTTCAATGCAGCGGTCGCCGCCGGTTCGCCGACGGGGCTCTGGCGCATGTCCGGACACCCCGCGGTCCAACAGGCCCTGCGCAACCACTACTTCGACTCACTCGGTCTCCCTCGACTTCATGTTTCTGATTGAGCTTAACCCAGTCGAATCGCCGGGTACGTGACCCGTATGCCCGGTGGTGTGGGAGGGGCGGCACCGCGAGGTGTCCCCCTATCCCGATCATCGGCGCATCTCGAGTTGCCGGACGACCTGGCGAGAGTCCCCTAACCGAGCTCGTAGCCGCCACTCGGCCTCGACGGTAGGAACCGCTCTTCATGCCCCAGAGCTGCCATTAACCTCTGGATCGAGGATGAACCGATACGCCGCGCGCGGTCAGTGGGTATTCTTGATCTGGAGCTCTACGCGAACACCGTCAGGGTCGCGCACGAACAAGGCGGCGCCATCTCGCCGCTCAGTCGGTCCGTCGGCGATTTCCAGCCCGGCTCGCGCAGCGCCGCGATGAGTTCGCTCATCGTCGCGACATCCATCATGAGACAGAAATGGTCGATACGGTGCGGCTCGATCACACCGGCTGTAAAATTGGGGGATGCTACTCAATGACCTCGGTGGCGCGGGCGAGGATCAATGGCGGCACGGTCAGGCCGAGCTGCTTAGCGGTGTTGAGGTTGATGACCAGCTCGAAGGTGGTCGGCTGCTGGACCGGCAGGTCAGCGGGCATCGCGCCTTTGAGGATCCGTCCGGCGTAAATGCCGAGCTGGCGAAAGGTAGAAGTGACGCTAGGCCCATAGCTGATCAGGCCCCCGGAAGCGGCGAATTCACGCAATGCATAGATCGCCGGAACGGCATGGCGCGCCGCCAGCCCGACGAGTTGCTCGCGCCGGCTGGTGAAAAATGGCTCGCTGCTGACAACGAGCCCGTCGGCATGCAGTTGGAGGAGGGTCGCAAAAGCGGCGTCGATTTCGTTTTCGGTGCCGGCCTTCAGAATAGGGAGCTGCATCCCCCTCGTGCGTGCCGCGTCCTGCACCTCTCGCGTGATTTGGGCGGCGGCACTTGCACTGTTCGGGTTCACGAGCAACGCGATCACCCTGGCCTGGGGAACCAACTCGGAAAGCAATTCGAGCCTCTTGGGATGCAGCTCGACGAGGAGGTCGCTGAACCCCGTGACGTTGCCGCCCGGTCGGGCGAGGCTGGCGACCAGGCCACGCTCGACCGGATCGCCGCCGCCGATGAAGACGATCGGGATCGTCGAAGTCGCATTTCTCGCCGCTAGCGCCACAAGATCGCCGCCGCTCGTCGCGATCAAATCGACCTTGCGGCCGACGAGATCGACGGCCAATGCGGGCAGCCGATCATAATGGCTCTCGGCCCAGCGGTATTCGATCGCCAGGTTTTGTCCCTCGACGTAGCCGGCTTCACTCAGCCCCTTGCGGAATGCGCCCACAAATGGTGCACCCGGGCCAGGCGAGCCGGCGGCGAGGAAGCCGATTACCGGCATCGCCTTCTGCTGCGCGCGCAGAGTGCGTGCCGCGGTTATCGCGACGCCGAGCAAAGCAATGAAGCGCCGACGGTGCATTCCATCCTCATGCAGCCACAACCGCGCGAAAACTAGCACAAAGCGACATGGCCGCGGGGCGATGGGTGCAGCATCGAGGACACGGTATCAATCGCCGAGCGCGCATGCGGGAACGGCGGCTTTCGGGTCGAACCCCTGCGGTCCTGGGCGTAAGCTGGCGAATGGCAGAAATCGGCGCGTCTCGCGCGTTGCCCCGCGTCCCCGCGAAGGTCGCTTGACTGAACCGATAGCGGACGCTCAGCCTTGACGGCGGGAACGGCTCCTCATGCCCCACACCTGCCGTTCGCAATACCCGCCGGGATCGGCTCAATTAGTGGAAAGCTGTCATTCGTTTCCTGGGCCTTGCTTAGCCGGGGTGTGCCAGCATCCGGACCTTATTGCCGACGAGGTTGTAAAGGTTAAAAGCGTAGTCGGCTACGCCTCGATCGCCTCGAGCAAGGCTTTGGCCTCATTAAGATCGGATGTGTCGAAGCCTTCGGTGAACCAGCCGTAAATGGGCGCGAGAAGGTCGTAGGCTTCCGTGCGCCGTCCCTGGTCACGGTGGAGTCGGGCGAGGCTCGTGGTGGCGCGCAGTTCCCAGACCTTGGCCTCTTGCTCCTGGGCGATGCTCAAGGCTTTGCGATAGTGCTCCTCGGCGGCGTCCGCATGCCCTTGCAACAGCAACAGCTCGCCTTTGTGCCGACAGAGCTCCGCTTCAAACCAGCGCTCTCCTGTCCTTTCAATTATCTGCGAAGCCTTGTCCAATAGGGTCGCAGCCTCTTCAATTTGTCCTGTGATCTCACATGCCTTAGCGAGCAAGGCGATATAGTGTGGCATCCATGCCAGCTGCCCGGAAGCGCGGTAAGCCCCTATACCGTCGCGCAGAAGAGCCACACCATCGATCGCATCACCACTCTTGACTCTAAGCCACCCGAGAAAAATCCTCCCTGCGGCAATCCAATAAGGGTAACTTTGCTCAGTTGCGACCGCACCCAACTCTTCCGCCCGCTCATCCAAGGCTGCGTCGTCTCCGATGAGTGAAAGTAGCCTGGTGCCGCCCACCAGGGTGTCAGCTAAGGTCGGAAGATGAGCTAACCTCCGCGCCTCTGCGATTGCTGAATCGCTCCCTGCCAATGCTTGATCCGGAAAACCAAGACAGAATAGGACGATCGCCAATCGAGTTTGTGACGTCGCGTGGGTGTCTAGCCCGACCTGACGAACAAGCGAGCGCGCGGAGATCGGATCATACAGCGCAAGTGACTCTTCCAGATGCGATCGGGATAAAGCAAATCTGCCGGCGAACATCAGGTCGAGGCCAGAAGAGCTGTGACCTAGAGCGAGGCCGGCGTAATCGTTCCGCTGACGACTCAGGCGCAGCAAATCTTCATCCAGATGCAGCGCCAAATCGATCGCGCCTCGGTGGGCGTGATAGCGAGCGAGGCCATAGGGAACTTGAAGGAACTCGGAGGGGGACCCCAACTGCTGCCACAGTTCTCGTGCGCGGTCATAGGACTGCCCCGTTTCCGCCGCCGCGTGGCCTTTGACCGCCCGCAAGACCGCACCCAAGGCAATGCAAAATTCAAGCTCCTGCCGCTGACGTTGGGAGTTGTCTGGCAGCAACGCCAACTGGTCGACCCCCCTTTGAAATTGCGCCGCCGCTTCCGCCATCGCCGAGCGAGCGGCGGAGTTTTGGCCGGCCTTGCGCCAATAGGCGACAGATTTTTCGACGAGCCCGGCTTCGGCGTAATGCTGCGCGAAGAGCTCGGGCTGAGTGTCCATCATCTCAGGGGAATTAGCTTCGAGCGCTTCGGCAATCTGCGCGTGTAATTGCTGTCGGGTGCTCCGTAGCAGGCTGCTGTGAGCGACGTCCTGCACCAACGCGTGCTTGAAGCTATAGACCGCGTCGGGCCGCGTTCCTCGCTCGAACACCAGCTCGGCGGCGACGAGGTGAGCCAGAGAGTCTTGCAGCTCGTCCTCGGGAAGCTGCGAAACATCACGCAACAGCGCGTAGGAAAACTCGCGTCCGATCGCAGCGCCGATCTGCGCAACTCGCCGCATAGGTCCCAAGCGGTCGAGTCGTGCCATCAATGAGTCGTGCAAACTTGTCGGGATCCCAAGCGGTGTAACGCCGCTTTCCAAGATGCTCTTGGTCAATTCCTCGATAAACAATGGCACACCGTCGGTGCGATCGGCGATCTGGCCGATGACCTCGTCGGGCAGTGCTCTGGCACCCGCGATCTGCGTTACCAATGCGGTCCGGTCGCGCCGGTCCAGGCGATTGAGCGCGAGCATGGTCACCTGCGGCTGGCCGGTCCAGGGCGGCTGGAACTCGGGGCGAAACGTCACGATCAGCAGCACCGGGATTTTGCGGATACGCTCGACGGCGAGGTCGAGCAGCTCGCGCGAGGTCGGGTCGATCCAATGCGCGTCCTCGAACACCATGACCACCGGCTGCCGGCACGCCAGTCCTTCGAGTTGCCGGATCAGCGCCTCCAGGGTCCGCTCTTTCTTCCGCTGCGGGCTGAGGTTCGGCAGCGGGTGGCGCTCAGAAACCGGCAATGACAAGAGATCGGCGAGGAGCGCCACATCTTCATCCCGCTGCGCCGCGCTGGCGAGCAAGATTTCGAGTTTCTCCAGCTTGGCCGCGGGCGAGTCGTCGCGTGCGAACTCAGCAGCATGCCAGAGCTGGTCGATAAACGGATAGAGTGCGCTGTCCCGGCAATAGGGCGAGCAGAAATAACGCAGACGGAGATGCTGCTCGGCGTGGAGCCGCTCCTCCAGCTCCACAGTGATGCGAGACTTGCCAATACCGGGCTCGCCGGAGATCAGCATGACCTGGCCGTCTCCCATCTTGGCGCGTGCCCAGCGCCGCAAGAGCATATCGATCTCCTCCTCACGGCCGACCAGCGAGGTTAACGCCGCTCCGCGCATAGCCTCGAACCGGCTCGCCACGGCGCTCGATCGGAGCACCTGCCAGGCCGGCACCGGCGCGGCTAAGCCCTTGACCTCGACGGTTCCGAGATCGCGGTACTCGAAGAGGTCGCCGACCAACCGCTGGGTGCTCCCGGCGATGACGACCGTGTCCGGCTCGGCTCGGGCCTGCAGACGCGCGGCGAGGTTCGGCGTTTCGCCGACGACCGATTGCTCCTGCGCCGAGCCTTCGCCGATCAGGTCGCCGACGACCACCAGCCCGGTGGCGATCCCGACCCGCGCTTGCAGCTCGATGGAATTCAGATCGAGGCGTCGGACCGCCTCGATTAGACTTAGTCCCACCCGCACCGCGCGCTCTGCGTCGTCCTCATGCGCCTGCGGGTAGCCGAAATAAACCAACACTCCATCGCCCATATACTTGGCGACAAAACCATCGAATTCGGCGACCACTCCAGCGACGGCATAGTGATAAGCGGCGATGACCTCGCGCAGATCCTCGGGATCGAGTCGAGCGGAGAGCTCGGTCGAGCCGACCAGATCGCAGAACATCACCGTCAGCTGCCGACGCTCGGCGGTGGGCTGCGAAGCACCGGGGGGAGCCGGGACCCTCGTGTCAAGCGCAGCGATGGCGTTGAGAAGCCGCCGACGATGCCCGACCAAGGTGACGCCGAGATCCTTGAGATCCTCGGCCGTCAGACTCGGCAACACCCCCGCGTCGATGTCGTTTGCACGAAACGCCTCTTCGTACCGCTGCATCCCGAGGCATTGGAGCCAGGCTGAGATATCCACGGTCGCCTCCCCGGCGCGGTCACCGCCGCACCGGTTTACCTTATCCCAAATTCTAGCCGTGCACGAATGTTGCTCGCTCGTCGCCTCACGCGGAGCATGGTGCGGCGATAGCGGCAGAGGCCGCCTTTTCTAGTGCATGAATACGACGGCGTCGTTACTGCGAGCCTCGACTGCGATCCCGTTCTCACGCACCCTCGCAAATGTCGCCTTTGGGGTGAACCTGGCGGTAAGATCGTCATCACGCGAACGGCCGGAATCGGCGCGTCTCGCCCCGTTGCCCGCGTCCCCGCGAGGGTCCCCTTACTGAACCGATGGCGGGCGCTCAGCCTCGGCCGCAGGAACGCGTCCTCATGCCCCATTGCGGTCATTGCCGCGAAGGCAGTCCCCAGGGTCTCATTGTTGAAAAGCAGACCTTCGAGGACGCCGTCCCTGGTTTGATTGTTGAGCCAATTGAGACACTCAGAGCGCTGAGGTTTTGAGACTTGGCCCGGCTTCATGCCCGGCACAGGCTTGACCTGTCATGATCGCGAACCGCGTTTTCCATCTCCCGAGCCAAGAAGATCTCGATTAGGGTGACCGGCTCCGGAACTTCGGAACCGGCACAACGTCTCAAGCGGGCGAATATACGGCTACCTTTTATGCCCGTGCTTCTCCTCCACGGCCTCGTGGTATTGGCGCCGGATCTCGGCCAGATCGACGGACGGCTTCGGGAAAGCCATGCCTAGCGCTTCCATCGAGTCAGCCATAATCTGCGACACTGCCAGATTGCGAAACCACTTGTGGTTGGACGGGATGACATACCATGGCGCCTCGTGGGTGCTGGTGGCGCTGATCGCATCCTCGAATGCTTCGATATAATCGTCCCACAGCGCCCGCTCGGTATAGTCGGATTCGCTGATCTTTCAGTTCCGCTTCGGATCCTCCAGCCGGTCGGCAAAGCGCGCGAGCTGTTCTTCCTTGCTGATGTGTAAGAAGAATTTCAAGATCGTTGTGCCGTTGTCGGTCAGCCCGGTTTCGAATTCACAGATGCGTTTATAGCGGGCGGTCCAGGTCGCCTTCTCGATAAGCTTGTGCACCCGCGTAACCAGCACGTCCTCGTAGTGAGATCGGTTGAAAATCGCCACTTCCCCCCGCCCTGGCGTATGCCGATGCACCCGCCAGAGGAAATCATGGGCGAGCTCCAACGGCGTAGGCTGTTTGAAGCCGACGACCGTGGTGCCCTGTGGATTGAGCGCGCTGAACACGTGGTTCACAGTGCCGTCCTTGCCACCGGCGTCTGGCGCCTGCAGAACGACCAGCACCGAGTGCTTCCGCTGGGCATACAGCAGAGCCTGCTGGTGAGCGAGTTTCGCGCGGTAGTCCTCCGTCTCCTGCTTCGCCGTTTCCTCTGATTCGTGATCGCCTTTGCAGCCCGGATCGAGCTTCCCGAGCCGTAGCTTCTCATCCGGATCGACAAAAAACTTTTTGCGGTAGTCCATGCTCTCCTCCTGCCTTTCGATCGAATGCTGCCTCGCTCCGACGACGGCACCCCTGGCTCAAAGGGAGCGCTAGTGTCGGTCGACAGATCATTATCCGGACCAAGGTTTTGTTGACCAGCCGTAGGGTGTCGTCTCCCTCGGCTTAAGCGCTTGCGGAAACGGCCAGGGCACTGCGCTGGAACCTAGCCGGCGGCATGCAATGCATCTCCGACCGACGGCTCGATCACCGGCTGCCGTTGCGGACCAACCTCGTCGAGAACTTTGCGGATGTCCTGGTGCAGCACGCCATACCACGTCGCGAGCGCCGTGAGGTGATCACCCGGGCCGGTTAGGATCGGCGGTTCCGGTAGGCCGTCTACCACCTCGCGCGCTCCCTCGCCGCTGCGCGTCCATGACGCTGCCTGCCGGAACCACGCTGCCAGGGCCTCGTGATGCGCGCGAATCGCGTCCTGCGTTGGCTGCGGAAGGTTATGCCCGGCCGGAGCGGCACGCAAATCGAGGATCGCCGAGACCGGGATGAACTGCCGACCGACCTGCTCTACCACAGCCGCGTCGATCGGCCGCCTACCGACGGCGCGCTGCACCTCCCTCGTTTCGAACGGATCGTTGACCAGAATTGCGCGTGCCTGCGCGATCGCCTGCCCGAACGCCGTGTCGGCCGCGGACCGAGCGGCCTGAGGGATCTCGCAATCGGTGCCGGCATCCAAACCGACGAGCGTCGCCAGTTGCTCTAATGCTCGGGCAAGGTGCATACGCACGACATTGGCCACGCTGACCGGCCAGATCGTCGTGAAGATGCCAAAAACTACGATATTGCCGAACAGGATGCCGATTATGCGGTCCCTCGCCGTATACATGTCGATCGTCGGGCCATAGCCCTGCAGCACGACAAGATAGAAGGCGAGCCCGATCTGCCAGCCGGCATAGGAGATGCGCTCGCTGCCGTAGCCGACCCAGGCGGCGAGGAATGTCACCGGTGCCAGCAGCAGGAACAGGTCGCCGAGATCGGTCATGTCCGGCATCAGCAGCAGGATTGCGCCAAGGCCGAGCCCTGCGCCGATCAGGCAGCCGACAAACCGCAATGTCGCTTTGTGCAAGGTCTCGCCGACGGTACCGAGGGCGACGAAAAAGGCGGTAATCACACAGGTGTGGATGCCCGGCCAGTCGGTCATGTTCATGACGAAGTAGCAGATCATCACCGCCAACGTGACCTTGAGGGCGAAGTGAACGTACTCGGGGTTGCTGAACGCGTCGGGCGCGAGCAGCCGTCGCGGCGCCTGCGCCGCGTCATGTGTTTCCTGCCCTGCCGTCGTTCCGGCCAGTATCTCGCCGATCGCGCGCAGCCTGCGCGTGATCGCGTCGGCCAGCGGTCGGGCGGCGTCGGTCGCGGTGATCGTGACCGGTTCGCCGCTCGGGGCTTCTCCGTCTTCGAGCGCGCGTTCCGCCCGGCGGCAGGCGTCCGCCGCGGGCACCAGCGGATCGCGTGCATCGCCCTCGACGCGGAACCAGGCGAGCAGCAGCAGACCGAGCCGGGCGATATCGTCGATCAGCGAAACGCCCCAAACCGGACGGCGCCGGCCGCTGTGCAGCAGGCCCGCAAGATCGTGCAGCCTGCGCAGTCCCGCCGTGCCTTCGAAGGCCTGGGCTTCGAGACGGTGTTCCGCCCCCCTCTCACCTGCGCGAAAGCGCGCTGCTGTCGCCAACAGCTCGGCCAGCCCGCGGCGGAGAGGGAGCGCCGGGTCTCGCCCCGTCAACATGTTGGCGGCGATCAGCACCGCTATGGGCAGCGCGACGGCCAGGCTCAGCCACAAAAGGAAACGCACCAGCGCTTCCTCCGGCGGGACGAACGCGATCTCCGGCAACTCGAATTGCGCGCCATTGCCGGCAGTCGCGGGCTCCAGAGCGAGGCCGAGCACCTGGTCACCCAAGGTCAGACCGTAGGCGATGACGAAACCGGCGACGAATAACCCCGGCCCCAGCGGCGGCGACGCCCGCGAGAGAAACATCGCGCCAAAGGTCATTACTGCGATTAGCGGAATACGCAGCGCCGCCTCCGACAGGCTGAGCATGAAGACGGCGATCGCCGTGAAAATCGCCAGCACGACGGCGATCACGCCGATCAGCGCCCTCCGCACCGTCGAGGCCGCCTCGCGACCCGATAGGAACAGGACGATATAGGCTGAGAGGGCAATGTCGGGGATGCGGAACGTCTCCGAGATGCCGACGACGGCCAGCACCACGACGACGATGCGCAGCGAGTCGCCGAGCCGGCCGGAAGTCGGACGCAGCTCGCGGCGCAGCAGTGCGACCAGATCGCGTACCTCGCCCTCGTCCACATCCGGCGGAGGGCCGCGAGGCGCGGCATTCGCCTTCATTTATCGATCACGATTACGGCTGTGGCGTCGTAGCGCATCATCCGCACCCTGTTGCGGGTGAACAGATCCATTGTCAGCGAGTAATTGCACGCGGTAATCGGCAACCCGATCGCAACTCGCCCTCAAGGCTCGCAGCACACCGCGGCATGGACCGGCCCAGAGCCATCTGCCGCTCTCGACTGCGGTCAACCTCACGGACCCGGAACTGATCCAAGGCTGATCTGCATCTTGGCCCCACCCGAGCCCATTCTAAACGGCCAACGCGGCTCGGAACAGGCTAAAAAGGATCGGGGCAAAAAGGGGGGCGATCCGTTGGAGAATTGGACCTGGGGTCTGTTGCTGATCGCGCTGACCATAACGATGCACGGGGCGGGCGTAATATTGATGGCCTTGGTGGGGGTGAGTATCCGGGCGCGGATCGAAAGCCGGAACCATCTCACCTTGCGCCATGTGGCAGCCATCCAGATCGGCCTGATCGGGGCGGTCGGACTGCTTCTCGCTGCGCTACACGGCGTGGAGGCCGCGATCTGGGTGGCGGCATATTGGTGGCTTGGCGCGCTCAACTCGCCGACAGATGCAATCCTCTACTCTGTGGACTAGATCAGCACACTCGGCGCTTCAGGGCTGCCGCTGGAGCGCCACTGGCAGCTGATGGGTGCACTGGAAGCGATGGACGGTATGCTGCTGTTCGGCATCAGTACGGCCTACATCTTCGCGATGATGCAGGCCTATTGGCCACTCATGACTCGCGGCCGCCCTCATTGAGTCAGGATTGGCCACTTCCGTAGTGCCGCCGTGCTAATGGTTTCGTCACCAACGGAGGACGGCCAGTCTCTTTGCGCCGAGACGAGGGAGCGGTTCCCCTGCGGCTGGAAGGCGCCGCTGCATGCATGCGCGTTGTGCCGCAACCGCATGCGCGAACGCCATTTCTGATCCGGCGCGCCCGGCACCGGGACTCCAGCAGTCGCTTTGAAGGGAATGTCGGTTGTTGTGAAGGGTTTCGGACGACGACCCATCGCGACAGTGGGGCAGGCACTGGGGCCGTCGTCCGAAAGCGTCGATTGGCACATCGCGAACGATGTGCTCGTCGCGGCTAACGTCCGCTATTCGTGGAACTGTCCCCGGCACCTCACCACAGTAAGCGTCCGGAATCGGCGCGTCTCGCCCGTTGGCCCGCGTCCCCGCGAAGGTCCCTTGGCTGAACCGACAGCGGACGCTCAGCCTTGGCGGCGGGAATGCGTCCTCATGCCCCATTGCTGACCTTTCCTAGTTCCGACCAGTGGGGCGGCGTAAGGGGACCCGTCATTCATCGGTTGCCTGAGAACCGGACGCTCCACCCAACCCCTGCGAGTCCGCAATCCGGGCAAGGGCCAAGTCTTCCGGAAACGCATATAATTTTTGCAAGGTGCGATCGAGTAAGTCCTGTTGCTGTCGCAGCGCCGGGAGGCGGTTCTCCGGTAGGCTTTGCAATAGGTTCTGGATCATCGCGCGTAGGCGCCGCACGACCTGGGTGCTTCCCCCGCCGTATTGTCTGATCTCGTTGAAGGCGAGATGCACAAAGTCTTCCCAGTTCGGTGTCTGAAAGATCACCCTGAGTCGCCCATCGCTATCGAATAGCCTCGCGTTGTGTAAGTTCCGATCCCCTGCCGTACGCAGCAATCGCTGAAGTTGATCGATGGCTAGCACAGCGGTGGTTGGGTCGTTGATCGCTGGCGAC
>Ga0306924_10000409_pt1 | contig 35565 bp, 21 predicted proteins | sample sta12Can44000111_FD_203756 | JGI IMG/M metagenome (GOLD analysis project Ga0306924, IMG submission 203756) | Lab enrichment of tropical soil microbial communities from Luquillo Experimental Forest, Puerto Rico - statanox.12C.anox.44.000.111 (v2)... | ecosystem: Environmental > Terrestrial >... | reverse complement strand
GCGCACTTCACCGGCAAGTCGCCCGAGAGCGCCGGGGACGAGGAGAAGGGGCCGACGGCCAGGGACGCGCGGCTCGACGCCCTCGAGAAGGAGATCGCGGAGAAGCGTCGCAGCTAGCGCAGCGGATCCGGTTCAGCGCAAGCGAGGAGGACGTCATGACCAGGTACGCGGGCGGAACGAAGGTCGCGGCGGGTTACTACTGGAATCCGGGGCGCTGGTCGGTCGAGGTGGTGCCGCCGGAGGGAGGCAAGCTCCCCGGCGCGGCGAACGCGAAGTACGGGAAGGTGCCGTTCCCGCTCCTCCTCGTGCTGGTCCCGGTGCTCGGCGCGCTGTTCCTCATCTTCCTGCCGCTCATCGGGTTCGGGCTGTTCGCGCTGGCCGCCTTCCGCAAGGTGACGGGCGGCATGAAGAAGGGCGCGGAGGAGCTCGCCTCCACCGTGTCGCCGGGGTGGACGCCGGGTGAGGCCCACATGACCGGCAAGCCTAGCGAGGAGAAGGGCGACGAGAAGACGACGCCCGGCCTCGAGAAGCTCGAGAAGGAGATCGAGGCGCGCAAGGGCGAGCGCAAGTAGGCATCCGAGGGCGGGGACCCGGAGCAGCGGGGGCCGGCGGGGGCGATCCCGCCGGCCCTTCGCTCTTCGGGGGTCGAGAGGCGGTCACCGGCCGAACCCGAACCCGATGGCGCCCGTCAGCCACATGGTGACGACGGGGAGGCGCTCGCCGTACGCGTCAGGCCCGCGCGTGAGGTCCGTGATGCCCGTGAGCGACACCGCGAAGGTGTCGATCCGATGACGCCGGACGGGCCATTCGAGCCCGACCCGCGCTCCGACCGCCGGGTGCAGCCCCATGCCGCCCGTGGCCGCGGCGTCGAACCCGAGGAGACCCGTGGCGAGGACGTTGAAGCCGCGCCGGGCGGGCTTCGCGACGCCGAGGCCGAACATCCCGACGGTGCGAGGCCCGGAGATCTCCTCGAGCGAGTAAGCAGTGACGAAGTCGTCCTGGCGGAACGTGAGCCGGACGGAAGCGCCAGGCCCGATCCTGGCGGAGCTGCCCACGAACGACGCGCCGACCTCGACCAGGCGCTCCAATGAGTCGGGCGCGAGCGGATACGGGGCTGCGGGGACCGCCGCGGGGACCGCTCCCGGCGCGTCGGCCGGTGTTCCGGCGGGAACCGCCCCCGGAGCCGCCGTCTTCACCGAGACGGCGTCCTTCCCGCCGGGCTCGGCCCCGGCGTCCGCCGCCTCGGCATGCGCGCTCGTGATGAAGGTCAGCACGGCTGCAACGAGGAGGAGGCGGGCTTTCGCGGGGAGCATGCGAGCGAACCTGGGAATCTGCTGAGCGGAACCGTTGAAGGCGCCTCCGCGCGTGCTGCGGCCGGCGCCTCGAACCCCGCCCAGGAGCGCCGCTGCCCAGCGCGGCGGCGCTCCTGGACGAGACGAGCTGCGAGCCTACTACGGCAAGCCGAACGAGACGTTGACGGCGGACGCCGGGTTCGCCGGGACCAGGCACGTCGACAGGTCCGCGCTCGGCGTGCACCCGGACCAGCTCTTCACGACGTACCCGGCCGTCGGCTGCGCCGAGAGCGTGATCGCGTCGGTCGTCTGCGTCGTGCACGCCCCGCCGAGCTCCGAGCAGCTGATGCCGGGGCCCGTGACCGTGCCGGACGGCAACACCACGCGAACCGTGAGCGTCGTCGGCTGCGGCGTGGGCGGCCCGGACTGGAACGTCACGTTGACGGCCGTGTTCTCAGTCCCCGACACCGAGCAGGACAGGAGATCCGCGCTCGGCGTGCACCCGGACCAGCTCTTCACGCTGTACCCGCTGGCTGGATTCGCGTTGAGCGTCACCGGGCCGGTGATCGTCGCCCGGCATGCGCCTCCGAGCTCGTTGCAGCTGATGCCCGGGCCGGTGATGGTTCCGGACGGCTGCATGACACGGACGTTGAGCACGACCGGCGCGCCGACCGGTGGGCCTGAGTAGAACTCGACGTTCACGGACGACGTCGGGTTCGCGGGGACGACGCACTTCAGGTTATCGGCGCTCGGCGCGCAGCCCGACCAGCTCTTCACGTTGTATCCGGCGTCCGGAGTGGCCGTGAGCTCGACGGAGCCCGTGATCTGCGTGCTGCACGTGCCGGTCCCGTTCACGCAGTTGATCCCGCCACCGCTCACGGTCCCACCGTTGGTAATCAAGCGAACGATGAGCGTCGACGGCGTGCCCGCGGGCGGCCCGGACTGGAACGTCACGCTGACCGCGACGTTCGACGTCGGTTCAAGGGTGCAGCTCAGCAGGTCCGCGCTCGGCGCGCAACCAGACCAGCTCTTCACGCTGTAGCCCGAGGCTGGCTGCGCGGTCAGCGTCACGTTGCCCGAGACCTGCGCGCTGCAGGTGCCACCCGTTTCCGAGCAGCTGATGCCAGGGCCGGTGACGGTCCCGGACGGCGCGAGGATCCGGACGATGAGGGAGTAAGGCGTCCCCGCGGGCGGCCCCGACTGGAACGTGACGTTGACGGCGGTGTTCGCGGTCGGCTCGACCGTGCAGGTCGAGAGGTCCGCGCTCGGCGTGCACCCCCCCCAGCTCTTCACGCTGTAGCCGGTGGCCGGCTGAGCCGTGAGCGTCACCGCCGAGGTCATCTGGGTGTTGCAGGTGCCGACACCGTCCGTGCAGTTGATGCCGCCGCCGGTGACGGTCCCCCCGTTCGCGAGCATGCGGACGATGAGGGAGTACGAGGTGCCGGGCGGCGGCCCCGGCTGGAACGTCACGCCGACGACCGCGGTCGAGGTGCCGGACACCGAGCAGCTCTGGAGATCGGCGCTCGGCGTGCAGCCCGTCCAGCTCCCGACGTTGTAGCCCGTCGAGGGCGCCGCCGTGAGCGTGACGGGGCCAGTCTCGTTGGCGCTGCAGGTCCCACTGCCGTCCTTGCAGCTGATGCCGGGACCCGTGACGGTCCCCGAGTACCCGTAGAACCGCAGGATGAGCGCGTACGCGGTGGACGGGGCCGTGACCGTGACCTTGAACGAGCGCGTGGCGGTGTTTCCCGCCGCGTCGGTCGCGGAGCAGGCGACGGTCGTCGTGCCCACCGGGAACGTCGAGCCGGACGCCGGCAAGCACGGGGGCGTGATCGGACCGTCCACGAGGTCGGTAGCCCTCGCGGAGAACGTGGCCACTGCGCCGGCGCTGCTCGTCGCCGCGAGGCTCATGTCCTGCGGCATCGTCAGCGCGGGCGGTGTCGTGTCGACGACGGTGACCGGGAAGCTGCCCGTCACGATGTTGCCGGAAGTGTCGGCCGCGGTGCAGGAGACCGTCGTCGTGCCGATCGGGAACGTCGAGCCGGATGCGGGGGAGCAGATCGCGGTCGCGGCACCTGCAACGACGTCGCTGGCGGTCACGGTGTACTCGACCGCCGTGCCGCTCGGGCCCGCCGCCTCGGCCGTGATGTTCGCGGGCATCGCGAGGACCGGTGCGGTCGCGTCACGGACCGACACCGTGAACGATCGCGTGGAGACGTTTCCGTGCGCGTCGGTGGCGTTGCAGGTGACCAGCGTGGAGCCGATCGGGAACGACGACCCGGACGCCGGAGCGCAGCTCGGCGTCACGGCACCATCGACGAGATCCGCCGCCGAGGCAGCGTAGACGACCGCGGCGCCGGACGGGCTGGTGGCCTCCGCGACGACGTCCGACTGCACGGTGATCGCCGGCGGCATCGTGTCGACGACCGAGATGGTGAACTGGCCCGACACGGCATTGCCGTGCTTGTCGGTCGCGCCGCACACGATCGTGGCCGTCTTGTCGACGGCGTAGGGCGTCACCGAGCTGAACCCCGCGTCCGTGCTCTTGAGCGTCTCGGTCCCGCGCGTGCACGTGACGGCCACGGGCCCGTCGACCGCGTCGGCCGCGGAAGCCTGGAAGGTCACGTCCGCACCGGCCGCGCTGGTCGCCTCTACCTTGAGGTTCGAAGGGAGGGTGAGCTTGGGCGGCGTCGTGTCCACGACCGTGACGGTGAACGCCCCGGTCGCCGTGTTGTGGTGCGCGTCGCTCGCGCTGCAGGACACCGTCGTCGCCGGGCCCAGCGGGAAGAGCGCGCCGGACGCCGGAGAGCAGGTGACGGCCACGCTCCCGTCGACGAGATCCGTGGCGGACGGGGCGAACGTGACGATCGCGCCGGAGGCGTCGAGGGCCTCCGCCGTGATCGGCGCGGGGAGCGAGAGCGCCGGAGGCGTCGTGTCCTGGACGACGACCTGGAAGGTCCCCTTGGCGACGTTGCCGCTCGAGTCGAACGCCGAGCAGGACACCTGCGTCGTTCCGACGGGGAAGACCCAGCCCGACGGCTCATCGCAGACCACCGTGACGGCACCATCGACGAGGTCGACCGCGCTCGCGGTGTACGTCACGCTCGAGCCGCTCGCGCCGGCCGCCTCGACGGTGATGTCCTGCGGGAGCGTGAGCGCCGGGGGCGTCCGATCCTGCACGGTCACGGAGAAGCTGCCGGTCCCGACGTTGCCGGCGAGGTCCGTCGCGACACACTGCACGATCGTGCTGCCGAGCTTGAACTCTGCGCCGGGCGCGGGCGTGCAGGCCGCCTGGACGACGCCGTCGGCGTTGTCGGTGGCGACGGCGTCGAAGGAGACGGGCGCGCCGGCCGACGAGGTCGCCTCCGCCGTGACGCTCGCGAGGGCGAAGACCGGGGGCATGGTGTCGAGCTGGCACTGTGCCGCGGCGCAGTAGTACTTGAGCGAGGCGCAGTCGGACCGCGCCGCGCACGACGTCTTGCAGGCCGTGGGGCCGCACGCGTACGCGGCGCACGAGGTCGAGGGCACCGACGCGCATTGCCCCGCGCCGTCACATGAAGCGGCGACCACCGCGGAGCCGTTGCTGCACGACGCGGGCGCGCAGGTGGTCGACGACGACGGGTAAGAGCACCCTAGCTGACCGCTGCAGGCGCCGGCGCAGACTCCGGCGCCGGCGCACGTGCCGTTGTGCGGCGCGGTCGTCGGAGCGCAGAGGCCTTCCGTGCCGGGGAGGTTGCACGCGCCGCAGGTGTCGCCGCAGGCCGTGTTGCAGCAGACCGAGTCGACGCAGAACCCGGACGCGCAGTCTGCCGAGGTGGCGCAGCCGAGCCCGTCGCCCTTCTTGAGCTGGAGCACCTCGGAGGTGTTCAGCGGGTTCCCCTGCGCATCGACGCCGCCTGCTACGAGGATCGCGCCGCCGTCGAGGGCCGTGGCGGTGTGCGCGTAGCGCGCGCTCTGCAGGGAAGGTCCGGCCGACCACGCGTTGCCGACGCCGTCGTAGTGCGACGTCGCGGCGCTCGCCGCCGGGCTCGACCCGCCGGTCACGACGACGATGCCGTTCGCGAGCGCCGCGGCGCTCTGGTACGCGCCCGCCGCGAGCGCCGAGGCGTTCGCGATCCAGGCGTTGGTCGCGAACGCGTACCGCTCGGCCGAGGCGAGCGGAGCCGCGCCCTCGCCGCCGGCGACGAGGACGCTGCCGTCGCCGAGGGCCACCGCGACGTGACCATACCGAGCGACGCCGAGAGGCGCAGCCTGCGTCCACGCGCCGCCGTTCAGGATCTCCGCGGTCGGGACCGCGCCGCTGGCGTTGCGACCGCCGGCGGCGAGCACCTTCGAGCCGGAGGAGGTCAGCGTGAGCTCGGCGCGCGCGGACGCCATGCTCGGCGCGGCGCTCCACGAGGTCCCGAAGTCCTCGCAGCTCGCCAGGATCGTCGTGCCGTCCGTGCCGCCGCACACCAGGACGTCGCCCGAGGAGAGCATCGCCGCTGCGTGGTCGTAGCGCGCCGTCGCCAGGTTCCCGGCCCGTGTCCACGTCGCGGTCGCCGGATCGAAGATCTCGGCGGAGCTCACGGCGTACTCGAACTGCGGCTGCGTGTTGTTCGGATCGCTCTTGTGCTTGTAGAGGCCGCCGACCACGAGGACCCGGCCGTCCGCCAGCCTGACCCCCGTCGCGAGCGTCCGCGAGTCGTGCATCTTCGTCGTGGGGGTCCACGTGTTCAGGGCGGGGCTGAAGATCTCGGCCGTCGGCGTGGACCCGCCGTTGTTCTCGTTGTTCTCTCCGCCCGCCACGAGCACGTCACCGTCCGACAGGGCGATCGCGACGTGCCCGGAGCGCGGGTGGACCATCTGGCCCGTCCACGTCCAGCTCGGATCGAGCGTCGCGGGGTACACGACCGGCTGCCCTGCCCAGGACACGTGCAGGAGGCAGGTCGCCGCACCGGGACTCACGGGCGCGCGGCGCCAGGGCGGCGTCGGGTCGGTGTCGTACGCGCAGCCGCCGATGCTGAGCAGGGCCGTAGCGACCACGCCATCCGCGCCCGTGATGAACGGCGGAGGGATCCGGATCCTGGGGATCCCGCCCGCGTCCACGAACTCGAGCACGTTCTCGACGAGGCGCAGCCCCTTCACCGTCGCGCCGAGGGTGACGGTGTAGTCCGTCTGCGTGACGGCAGGCGCAGCGGCGAACGCGATGAAGTCCTCGACGCCGTTGGGCGTCGTGCGCTCGATGAGATCCTCCCCCTGGTACGCTCCCTTGTAGATGACGCTCCCGTCCGGCTGCGTCTGCGGCGCGGCGGACGTGACGCCGAGCAGCGTGACATCCACCGAGAGCCCGCTCGTGCTGTCGGACAGGTGGTACACGCCGGGACCGCTCGAGGGCGACGCGATGAGGCCGTTCACGAGTGCGACGAGCAAGGCGAGACGACTGGCGTGCATACGCTGAACCCCCTCGGGCGGAGCGCAGCGCAACAGCAATTCGGGTACCAGCCGCCCGAGATCGGGCCAGTCGTGTCAAGCGTGCGATCTGGCTGAAATCTGGCGATAGCGCTCCTGTCGCACCGAGACGGGCGAGTGGGCGCATTCGCGCATGTTGGGGGATACGACGCAGTATCGACGCACACGTTTTCTTGACAGGACGCAAGGAACGAGCTCCGCCGTCCTGCCGGGCCTCCAACACCAAGCGCTCGTCTTCGCTCGGCGGCCGGCGTGCGGTCGATTCCAACGCCACGGACGTGCACCTCGTTGCCGTCACTCCCGTCCGCAATTGCATTGCAGGCGTGACGGTTGGCTGGCCAGGCGGCACGCACTCACCGTGAGTGTCCCCCTTGGACGTGACCGCCCTTGGCGTGGGCGCAGTCTGCTAGCGTCGCCCTGCCATGAACCGTTTCCGGTCGACCGTCCGTGGCGGCGGGCGCCGCTCAAGGTGGACGTGGGTTTGCGCCACGCTCACCGTGGTGAAGCCCTGGCTCGTCTCGGCGCAGACTGTCGCCGGCCGGATGTAAGCGGTCGCCCTGACGCCGATCATGGCGCCGCGCGCCGCGCGCACCAGGTCGCAGTGACGGCTCGAGGCCGTCGCGAGCGTCCAGACGAAGGTCTCGACGACCCGGCGCGCTGCCGGTCCCGCATCCAGTGTCCCGTGTCCTGTGTCTATGTGGGGACCGAGGCCCGGGGTACTGTACCGACGTGCACCTCGGCTTCGCCGCGTCGCTCGCGCTGTCGCTGCTCTCCCTCCCGCCCCCACCCGACCAGATCGTGCGTGTGACCCACTATTTCGGGACCGTCACCGTCGACCACCGCGCTCACCTCAGGCGCCGGAGCGCGTGCAAGTCCTGCCACGGTCCCGGGCTCGTCGGGAAGCTCGCGCTCTCGCCGAGGATGGCGCACGACCGCTGCCGCGGATGCCATGTCGCGCGGGGGCGAGGCCCGGCCGATTGCCGCGGCTGTCACACGCTGGCGGACGAGGCCCGCGTCCAGCAAGCGCCGCCGCCCGAGAACGCGAGCGATGATCTCACGCCGATGGATGCGATGAGGGTGCGCCTTCCGGGCGGCAGCCTGCCGGAGCCCATCGAAGGCGTCGTCTACGCGCCGCTCGATCCCGCACCGAAGTGACCGGCTCGAGGTGATCGCCCGGGCGGCTCGCGCCGCAAGCCCGAGCGCCGCTTCGAGAACGGCTCGCGCCGGCCCCCCAAGGAAGGCCGGCGCGAGGAGTTGCGACCCTGAGGAAGGCGCCTACTTACCCGTCGAGAACACCTGGACCCGGTTGTTGTACCGGTCCGCGAGGAACGCGTACCCGAGCTCCGGTGCGAGGCAGAGCTGCGCCGGGTAGTACACGAGCCCATCGTTCCAGCCGATGCTGAGCTGTCGGCCCTGGTAGCTCCCGTCGACACCCACGATGGCGATTCCGTTCCCGTTCTGATCGACGAGGAACAGCCGTCCGCGGCTGAACGCGAGGTACGTCGGGAAGCTCATCCGGTCCTTCATGCTCTTCGTGAGCGCCTTGAAGGTCTTCGCATTCTTCTCGGCGGACCAGATCGTCGCGGAGACGGCATCGATCGCGTAGAGCGTGCCGGCGACGTCGACGTCCACGTCCGTGATGGTCCCCGCCTCGGGCGGGATCGCCACCTGGCCCGAGACCGCGCCGCTCGAGTCCATCAAGAGGACGCGGCGCCCCGGAGCGTCGAGGACGTAGACGTTGCCGTTCCCGTCCACCTTGAACGCGGCTGGGACGACGCTCGCGGCGTCGTCGATCCCCTTGGGGTCGAGCGTGCCGGCGAACTGGCCGTTCGCGCCGACCTTCACGATCTTCCGCGTCTTCCCGTCGAGGACGAGCACGTCGCCCTTCGACGTGATCTGGACGCGGATCGGCCGCGTGAGCTGGGTCAGCTTCAGCTCGGTCCCGCCTGCGATCCGGCCGTCCTTGAAGGCGTACATGAGGAGCCGCTGATTCCCCGTGTCCGCGACCACCACGTTGCCGTTCTCGGTGCATGCGACGCCTTGGGGGGCCTTGAGCGCCCCTTCCTTGGCGTCCTGGTAGATCGTCGCGTCGTGGACGAAGGCAACGCCGCCCTCGGCGCGCGCCGCGCGCGGCAGAGCGGCGAGCGCGACGAGCAGGAGCAGGCTCTTTCCGAACGCTCTGGACACGGGCATCACCTCCGGAACTTCTCGTGGCACTTGGTGCAGAGGTCAGACTGCGTCGCGTACGGGATGAGGTGCTTGTACTCGGTCCCGTGGGAGCGGTGGCAGCTCAGGCACTGCACGGTGAGGTTCTTGTTGCGGGGGTCGGCGTACTTCTCGCCCATCGGGTGCGAGGAGTGCTTGAGCCAGTCGTGGCAGGTGCCGCAGGTCTCGACGACGTCGGCCTTCACGAGCGCGAGCTGCTGGTCAGATGAGTGCGGGTCGTGGCACTTCGTGCACTGACCGTTCTTGACTGGCTCGTGCGGCGTCGGGGAGAGCGCCTGACGCTTGATCGTGTCCTCGTGGCACTTTCCACAGACCTGGTTCATGTCCGCGCGGAGGAGCCCCTTCTGCTTCGCGGCGTGCGGGCCGTGGCAGGCGAGGCACGAGCCGTCCGCGACGGGCCGGTGGACCCAGCCCTTGTCCATCATCGCCTGGAGCGTCTGCGCGTGACAGCCCTTGCAGAGCTGCGGGCTGGTCGACTTGGTCTTGAGCGCGTTCGGCGACGTCGCGGCCTCGTGGCACTGGGCGCAGTTCGCCTTCGCGACCGGGGGGTGGACCGTGTTGAAGAGCATGCCGCGGCGGTCGGAGCCGTGCGGATCGTGGCAGCTCGTGCAGTCGGCCTTGGCGACCGGGTAGCCCATGTGCGCCTTCACGAAGACCTGCCGGTCCGTCTTGTGGCAGTTCACGCAGAGAGCGGGCACGTCGGCGCTGAGGAGGTCACTCCCCTTCGCGGAGCCGTGGGGCTCGTGGCACGACGTGCAGCCGTCCGCGACCGGCTTGTGCTTGAACTTGGCCTTCGCCGCATCCTCGGCGATCTGCTTGTGGCAGCTCGCGCAGAGGTCGTTGCCGCCCTTCACCAGGTTGAACTTGAACCCCGACGCGTGTGGGTCGTGGCAGGTCGAGCACTTCCCGTCGGCGACCGGCTTGTGCGCGCTCTTCACCGCCGCCGGGACGACGCCGGCGTGGCACTTCTGGCAGACCGCGCCGCCCTCGGCGGCGAGGAACTTGCCGTGGCTCGAGGCGTGCGGGTTGTGGCACCCCGCGCACTGGCGCGACCGCACCGGCGTGTGGACGAACGGCTTCTTGAGGACGTCCTCGAACTGCGGGTGGCAGTCGAGGCACATCTTGCCCTCGGCGCCGGGCTTCAGCTTGAACGCGGCGAACGACGGCTGCGCGGCGGACGCCGCCCTGGCGGCGGGCGCCGCCGCGAGGCAGAGGACGAGGAGGACGATTCGCTTGGTCATGTCGAGGCCCTCTACTTCTTCGGCGCCACGTGGCAGGTGTCGCACTCCCGCGCCGCGAACGGCGGGTGCATCTTCGCCTTGAAGAACTTCGGGTCCTTCGAGGCGTGCGGGTCGTGGCAGCCCATGCACTCGATGGCCTTGGGCTCGATGCCGATGTGCGCCTTCTGGAAGTTCTTCTCCTTGAAGTCGTGGCACTGACCGCAGAGCTCGTTCACCGGCTGGATCGCGAGGCGCGGCTCGCTCGAGCCGTGGGGCTTGTGACAGTTCATGCAGTCGGACGCCGGCGAGTGGACCTTCTCCGAGTCCATCCGCGCCTTGATGTCCTTGTGACACGAGAAGCAGAGGTCGGGGCTCTGCGCGAGGAGCAGCTTCTTCAGCTTCGCGGCGTGCGGGCTGTGGCACTTCGAGCAGTCGCCGCCGCTGAACGCGGCGTGGACGCTCTTCGCCGACGCGAGCTCCTTGCCGGCCGCGGCGTGGCACTTGAAGCAGACCGTCTTCTGGTCCGCGAGGAGCATCCCGCGGACGTTCGAGCCGTGCGGATCATGGCAGCCGAGGCAGTCGCCCTTCTCGAACGGCGGGTGCGACGAGCTCATGCCCGTCGGCTTCATCACCTCTGCGTGGCAGGTCTCGCACAGCTTCGCGCCGGAGACCTTGAGGAGGTGCGGCTGGTCCGAGGCGTGGCCGTCGTGGCATTTGTCGCACAGGCCATCCAGCACCGGCTTGTGCGTGTGCGTCTTGATGAAGCGCGTCTCGGCGTCGGGGTGGCAGACGTAGCAGGCCTGGTCCGCCCGGGCCTTCAGCATGTTCGGGAAGTTCGAGCCGTGCGGGTTGTGGCAGGCGCCGCACTCTCCGGACTTGAACGGATCGTGGACGACCTTCTTCTTCTGCGACGCCTGAACCGTCTTCTGGTGGCAGCTCGCGCAGAGCGCCGACGGGCTCTGGTCGAGGAGCTTCTTGACCTTGGCCGCGTGCGGCTTATGGCAGGACGCGCAGCCCGCGGCCGACTGGACGATCTTGTGGGGCGTGCGGAACTTCTCGCCCATCGCGGGGTGGCAACGGACGCAGAGCGCGTTGCCGTCGGCGCGCGTGAGCTTCGCGCCCTGGCCCGTGTGCGGGTCGTGGCAGGAGATGCACTCACCCTTCGCGAACGGCTGGTGCTCGACCGGCGCGCCGCCCGTGAGCTTCTTCTTCTCGTGGCAGTTGGCGCACAGCTTCCCGCCGGTCTCCGTGAGCGCGAACGGCTTCGCCGCGCTCTTCGACGCGTGGCAGCTGTCGCAGGAACCGCCGGAGAGGGCGTCGTGCACCGACGACCGCAGGAGCTTCTGGGCGTTCGAGGAGTGCGGGTCGTGGCAGATGACGCAGCTCTTCGTATTGACGGGATAATCGCCGTGCGCCTTCTTGAAATTGCCGTCGGTCGGCGCGTGGCACTTCGCGCAGAGCCGCGTCTCCTCGGCGACGAGGAGCTTCTTCTGATCCGATGCGTGCGCCGCGTGGCACGCCGCGCAGCCGTCCTTCGTGATGACGGCGTGCACGACCTTGCGCTCGAACGGCGCCTTGTCATGGCACGCGTAGCAGGACTCCGCGCCCTCGGCCTTCAGCATGTGCTTGGCGTTGGAGCCGTGGGCGTCGTGGCACTTGACGCACGAGCCCGTGCGCAGGACCTGGTGGACATTCGGCTTGTCGAGCCCGATCGTCTTCCGCTCGTGGCAGGACAGGCACATCTGGTTGCCCTGCTTCTTCAGCGCGAGGGCGGGGACGATGCCATGGCGGAGGTGGCACTCGTCGCAGTGGCGCTCCTTCACCGACTTGTGCTGCACCTTCATCGCGTCGTACTTCTGCGCGAACTTCTGGTGGCAGTCCAAGCAGTCCTTCTGCTTGAAGTTCGCCGCCGACGCGCCGCCGGGCGCGGCCCAGAGGCCGACGCAGCAGCACAGCCAGAGCCACAGCTTCATCGTACGCATCACGGGTGCCCTCGCTGGACGCGGATTCGAGCCGTCGTCCGTTCAGCGGTCGGTGTCAGCTGCCGATCCTGGTCAGGTAGATCTGCACGTCGCGGGCCTTGCGGAGCTTCCCGGCCCAGTCCTTGATCGCCGCGCCGACCGCCTCGCCGAAGACGCGCTGTCCCAGTGACTCCTTGACCTCGTCGAACGCCTGCGGCGTGGGCGGCGTCACCTCGAGGACGTGGATGGCGTAGAACTGGTTCTCGCCGGCCGCGTACAGCCGGTAGTCGCCCTTCTTCACGTTCGCGAGCGACTCCACCAGCTCCTTCGGCATCGCCGTCTCCACGATCACGCCCTCGACGTTGGCCTTGCGCTCGCTGGGCTTGAGCTGCCCGTCGGCGTTCGCGTTCAGCCACTTGAAGTCGGTGCCCGAGCGCAGCTTCTCGATCGCCGCCTGCGCCTGCTTCACGTTCGAGAACGCGAGGCTCTCGAGCTTGTAGAAGGCCGGGTACATGAACTCCTTCTGGTGCTCGTCGTAGTACTTCTTCACCTCGGGCTCGCCGAGCTTCATCTCCGGGATGATCGCCTTCTCGATGAACCGGGAGAACAGCGCCTGGTTCTCGAAGGCCGCCACCTTCCGCTTGAACTCGGGCGTGTCGCGGAGCCCGAGGCGCTGCACCTCGAGCGGGATGATCCGGCGCGAGAGCAGCCCGTCGAACACCTTCATCTTGTCGCGGTTCGCCTTCTTCTCCTTCGTGGCGTTCTCGACGCCGTGGAAGTAGCTGCCCTGCAGCTCTGCGGTGACGTCGGCGACGGTGACCGGCTTCGCGCCCTTGATGCTGGCGATGACCCGCTTGTCCTTCGCGAGCGCGTCGATCCCAGGCTTCTTGGCCTCGAAGTCGAGCTTCTTCAGGAGCTTCTCGTCGATGGTCGCGTAGCGCTTCACGAGGCCGGCGTAGTACGCCTTGAGCGCGGCGCTCATCGCGAGCGAGCGGGCCTGCCCCTCGGCCTGGGCGCGTGCCTTCGCGTCCTCCGGGTAGCGGACGTCCTCCACTCGCAGGACTGCGTAGCCGTCCTTGAGCTTGATCGGCGGGCTCACGGTCCCGACCTTCATCCCCTCGAGCGTCGCGAGGATCTCGGGGAGGAGCTTCGCGCGTGGCAGGAACTCGCCCGCGAGGCTCCCCTTCGCCTTCTTGTTGGCGACGAGCTTCGCGGCCGCGGAGTCGAACGCGCTCGCCGTCTTCTGGCCCGAGAGCGCCTTCGCGTCGGCCGTCTCGGTCACGAGCAGGGACTTCACCTTCCACTCGCGGACCGCGTCCTCGTACAGCTGCTTCGCGACTGCGGGATCGGCCTTCGCGTCCTTCGTCGCCAGCGCCTGGAGCATCTCCCGCGCCGCGGAATCCTCGAAGGCCTTCATCGCCTCCTTGTGCTCGGGGAGATCCGCGATTCCCATGTCGCGCGCCTCGACGACGAGGAGGCGCGCGTCGACGAGCCGCTCCAGGACGGGCGAGAAGTCGCGCTTGCCCGCTCTTGCATCGGCGCCGTGCGACTGGTGGACGCTCGCGAGGGCGTCCGTGAGGTCCCGCATCGTGATGACGTCGTTGTCGACCTTGGCGACCGGGACCGTCGCGGACGCGTCGTCGAACAGCGGCACGCGGCGGCCATCCTTGAGGATGGCGTACGTCTCCTCGAGCGCCGGCGCGGAAGCGGCGGCAACCGCCGGCGAGGACGCGGCGGCGGGCTTGTTGGCGGGCGCGCTCTTCGGCGCCTCCGTCGGCGGCCCCGCGAGCGCGACGGCCGGGAAGAGGGAGAAGAACATCGCGCGGCGAAGGCGGTTCATGACGCTCCTTGGTAGATGAACGGCGCGCAGGTTACGGACCTTCCGGCCGCTTTGCAGCACGGCCGTCATCGGCTTTTCCGCGGGTGTGCGGCGGGTGTTGGCTGCAACCGACGTGCCCTCGACAAGATCCTGCGAATGTTGAATTTCCTGGCATTCTGCAGCAGGTAGGTCCACGTCGTCGCGCAAGACGTGCGTCGGTCCCGGAGATCCACGCAACGTGCGAAGCTTGCAGACTCCAACTAGCGGCCCCGCTCGTCGGCCGGCGGCGACGGCGCCGCCGAGGCGGACTTCTCGAACACGCCAAACGCCTTGCGATTCGACCGGCGCGGCGGCGTGTTGGAGCTGAACTTCGAAGGATCGGCGAGCTGAGAGACGACGCCCGCCACCATGCGGCAGGAGAGCCGGCCCACCGTCGCGATCCGCCCGAGCCCGAACGCGAAGACGCCGTCGTCGCCGCGGCTCGTCGACGTGGATTGCCAGACCACCTCTCCCGTCCCGCCGTCGAGCATCGTCGCGGAGAACTGGAGGCGGGAACCGGCGGCTCCCGCCGCCTCGTCGAAGTCGAAGACCGTCCCGGAGACGACGAGCTCGACCCCGAGCCCGCCGAGGAGGAGGCGCGTGGCCTCGAGCGACACGCCGCCGGGGATGATGATCCGGTACCGGAGCATCAGGTCGCGCACCACGCCCGGCTCGAGCACCTTGTACTTGCCGGTGGCGACGAGCTGACGGATGAAATCGAGCTCCATCGCCTCGCCGGCGCCGCGCCGTCCAGACCTGTTGAGGAGCGGCAGCACCGCGAGCGAGTACTGGTAGGGATCGTCGAGGAGCGGCGCGCGGTAGCGCACCCGCGGGCCATTCCAGAACCCCGGGCCGCCGCAGCCGATGTCATCCGGTCTCCGACCGGCGAGGAAGCGATCGAGCGAGGCGGTGAGCCGATCCACCACGAGGGCCTGGACCTCCCGCATCGAATCGATGATGCCGAGCCGGAGGAGCCCCGGATTCTCGTCCCCCACCCTGGACGAAGTCTCCATCCAGAGGATCGTCGGCTCCTCGCCCGTCGCGACCAGGCGCATCGACACCCCGAGGAGCGGAAACGGCACCGGCCGGTACGAGAAGACCGAGGTGATCGCGATGGCGTCGGCCCCGAGCTCGTCGCGCGCGGCGCGGGCCACCTCGGCGTCGATGCCGCCCGTGTAGCGGAGGCGGTGCTGGGCCAGGAACTGTTCCACGATGTCGCCGCTCACGACCTCGACCCGGCGGCGGAGCGCGATCTCGATCGCCGTCGCGAGATCCTTGAACGAGACGGACGCGCCGGAGAGGTTCTCGAACGGGAGAAGGACGACCCGCAGCCGGTCGCCGTCCGCCGGCTCCGGGCGCACGACGGCGGGTCCCGCGCCGTGGCGGCAGCCGGCCATCCCGGTCGCGCAGGAGACGAGCAGCGCGAGCGCGATGGCGCGCGAGCTACTTGAGCATCTTCGCGAGGAGATCATCGACGGCGGCCTCGGTCACGTCGTTCAGCGGCGAGCCGCCGCCGCCGAACAGGCGATCGGTCATCCGGATGCCGCCTTTCGTCGTCGCTCCCGCCCACACGACCTTCCCGGTGGCGGTCTCGATCAGCTGGACGCTGACGGAGATCACGTTCGACGACGCGGTGCCCGACCGGATCTCCCCGTACTCCTTCACGACGCCCGTGATGAGGGCCTCGGCCTTGAGCGCGGTCCCGAGCTTCTGCGCGTCCTCGACGCTCGGAGTCATCGGGGCGGCGACGCCCACCTTGCCGATGCCGCGCACCACCTCGCCCGAGGGCACGACGTACACGGCGTTGGTCGCGAGCAGCATGCTCGAGAAGACGTCGCGGACGCGGTCCGCCGCGAGGTTGTCACGGCTCAGGTTCTGGAACGGGAGGACCGCGATGGTCTTGATGGACCCGAAGTCCATGTCCCGGTCCTGGTACCGCTGACCCGCCGTCCTGCACCCGGACACGGCCAGGCACGACGTGACCGCCAGCAGCGCCCTCCACCGGATTTGCCTCACCATGGCGACCCCCATGTGCGCGCGTGGCGCGACTCAGCGCAGCGTGATGAAGAGGTTGACACTGCCGACGCGACCGCTCTGAATCACGAGCGGCGAGGTCGCTTGATTCCAGGAGTAGCCGCCCTCGAGATACCACCCAGGACGGATGTTCCACCGCGCGCCCGGGCCGTGCGTACGCGTGCGCGTGTCCGTCAGCGTATCGAGCGTCTCGGTGTACCCGTACCGGAGCTGGAGAGCGCCGCCCGGGAACGGCGAGAAGCCTCCCGAGAAGCTCGCGAGCGTGGACGGGTGCTCCGCCCAGAAGTACCGGAGGACGCTGCCGGTCAGGCCGAGCGCGGGGAACGGCGAGAGCGACGCCGCCGCCTCCGCCAGCCCGGTCTTCGTCGAGAGCTCCGCCTGTCCTCCACCGGTGCTGACGCTGGCCGTGTACGAGACGGTCGTCGTGACCTGGAGCACGCGGTTCGGCACGAGCGAGAGGCTGCCCGCCTGCGTGATGCTGCGCGAGAACCGCCCCTGCTCATTCTGGACGACTCCGGCGCTCGTGTTCGCGCTCGCGGAGATGCCCTCGTAGAGCTCGGCGCGGAGCGTGCCGGAGACGCTGTTGGCGATCGCCGTGCCCTTGGGACGCTGGGTGAGCTGGCCGCTGTAGTTCACCAGCCCGCCGAGCGTCGGCAGCGGATCAACGCCCACCGACACGCTCCAGCGGTTCGAGGCCTCATGCCCGGCGCCGTAATCGGAGTCGGCTCGATCCACTCGCTCGGACGTGCTCCACACCGGGCTCAGCCGCTGCGTCGCGGAGAGGCCATTGAGGATGGACCAGGTCACGCCGCCGGCGCCGTTCGTGTGCGTGACCAGGAGCGAAGTGTCATAGGACAGACCGATCGAGCGGACGAGCGCCAGCCGGGCGCTTCCGTTCAGGCTCCCGCCGAGGTCGAACGAGCGACCGCGTTTGTCGGCCACGGAGGACACATCGTAAAACTGAACCTCCGTGACGGAAATTTCGGCGTACCGGGGGTCGGTGGTGAGCGCCGCCGAGAGCGGGCGCGTGGAGACCTTCAGGTAGCGGGCCGAGATCCTCGCGATCGGGATCTTGAAGCGCGGGGTGAAGAGGTCGAACTCGACCGGCCCCGCTCTCACGACCTCCGTCCAGTTCAGGTTATCGTCGCTCTGGTACACGGTCCACGTGAAGCCCGCGGCGATGCCGGACGGGAGCTGCTGGTCGACCCAGACGTCGATCTCCGACACCGGGGTGACCGTGTTCGCGAACTGCGCTCCGATGTCGCGCACCGCGCGATCGGTCACCACGTCGCCGCTCGTACCGATGTTGATGCCCGCGCTGGCGCTGACGCCTCCGGTGGAGGTGGTCACGCCGTCGATGAGCTTCGTGTTGGGGTCGAGCGCCACGTGATCAGGCGTGTCCGGAAACTTCTCCACCTTCGATAGCCCGCCCGTCGGGAGCTGCGGCGTGAAGATCTGGCCGGTGCTACCAGCGCCGGCGAGCACCTCCGTGTTCCGGGCGCCGACATTGTAGCCGATGTACGCCGTGCCGCGTCCGTCCAGAAACTTGTCCGTCCACGTCGTCGCGAGGGAGTTCTCGAGCGTCCTGGTCTCGAAGTCGTGGAGGTGGTCCTGGGAGTCGCTCGCCCGTACCGCGTAGCGCAGGCTCGAGTCCTTGTTCGGCTCGTACCGCGTGGCGAGCGCGGCCTCGTCGACGGTCACGTTCAACACCTGACGCAGGCTGTCGTAGGAGTCCGTACGACTGAGCCGCAGGTCGAGCGTGGGCAGGTCCGCGGGGTGCCACGCGAGGTTTCCAGTGTAGGACTCGCGGATCGGCCCCGGGGCCGACTGCGTCACGCCTGAGGTCGTGGTCGACGTGTCCTCCCAGCGCCGATCGTAGTCGAGTCCGCCGCCGAGAAGTGGGTCGCCGAACCGGAGCCGGGCGTACCCGCTCCACGCCTTGTCGCTGGAACGCGTCGACAAGTCGTCCGACCTGCTCCAGCCGTCCGTCCAGTAGAGGTTGCCGCCTGCGCTGAAGAGCAGCGCCGGGTAGATGGTCTCGTCGAGATTCAGACGGTACTGCTGAACGAGCGCGTTCGCCTGGCTCTTCGTCGTCCGGCCCGTCTCGTCGGTCGTGGTCGAGTTGCTCGTCGAATAGGACGGGTTCACGGTGGCGCCGATCCCGTCCGCCTGCGCGCGAGACGCAGCGAGCGCGGCCCCGAGGAGCGCGACGAGGCGGAGAAGGCGGCGTCCCGACGTGATCATCCGTTCTCTAGAACCGTTCGCCGGGCACAATCACTTGATAGGGCGCGCGCGCGAGGTCGATGGCGGACACCTGTCGTCGAGTCGTGAGGTCCACGAAGACGACTCGCCCGAGCGTCGGGATCCCGGCGAGAAGCATGTTCTCGGTCGCATCGAGCGCGAGCCAGGCGACCGGCCCGTCGACGTCGATCCGGCCGATGGGCAGCGCCGCCAAGGGATCGAAGATCTGGATGACGCCCTCGTCCGCCCTCCCGACGTAGACGAGGTCCGTGCGAGGGTCCACCCGCACCGTCCCGACGCCGAGGCCGACGTAGATCCGGTTCACCTGCGCATAGTCCGGCACCGAGTAGACGTTCATGTACCCCGAGCCGCGGTGGACGACGAACAGGCGCGTCCCGGCGCGGTTCAGCGCGGCGCGGATCGGTTCGGCGTCGGTCGGGATCCGGCCAGCGACCAGATGCGTCGAGACGTCGAGGACGGTGATCTCGCTCGAGCGCCGGTTCAGCACGTAGGCGCGCCGCCCCTGTTGATCGAGCAGCAGTGCCCAGGGCTCCTGGCCGACCGGAACGCGATCGAGGATCCCCCCGGAGAGCGGATCGACGAAGCTCGCGCTGTCCGATCCGGTGTTGATCGTCAGGAGCGGCCCGGTGCCCGAGACGAGGGCTATCTCGGTCGGCCGATCTCCGCTCGAGAGCGGGATCCGGCGCACCTGGTCCCCGGTGGTGAGGTCCAGCACTTGGATCTGGTCTTCGGCCGGGAGCGCGACGTAGATGCGGCTCGCCGGGGGATCGAGCGCGAGCCCCTCGGGTTCGCGGCCCGTCGGGACCATTCCAACCACCTGCCGCGCGTGGCGATCGAACAGCGCGAGGACGGCGAGATCGGGCACCGAGGCGAACCCGTCGAGCTGCGGGACGGTGCTCGCGGGCTGGAGCACCGCCGCGGAGAACGCGCCGCCGAAATCGAACCCGCGCTCGACTGCCTGGCCGGGCCGGAGCGCGACCCTCACCACGCTGCTCCGGCCGCGGGAGACCTGCAGGCGGACGTCGATCCGGATCGGTTCCTTCGAGACGAGGAGATCCGCCGGGCCCTCGTCGGTGAGCAGCGTGGCGCGGCGAAGCTGCACGAGCAGCGCGCCGTAGGTGCCCGGCGGAACGCGGCCCATCGCGAACAGCCGCTGACGCGGCGCGTCTTTCGCCGTGAGCTCCACCAGCTGGAGCTCGAGCGGCTCGTCGACGCCATCGCTCCGCGACGCGGCCACGGCGCCGAACGAGAGCGCGAGGCGCGCGGAGTCGTCGGGCACGGCGTCGAGATAGACGAACAGCTCGCCCTCGTCGGTGAGCGGCGGGAGCGCCGGGAGCGTTCTCGCCCGCGGCGTGCAGGCGATGAGGCAGAGCGCCAAGAAAGCGATTGCGGCGAATTGCCTCATCCGATCCTCCAAAAACGAAGAGGGGGCCGCGTGAGCGGCCCCCTCCTTAACACACAACTCCGTGATGCATTCGGACGATTAGTCCTTCGCGTGGCACTTGTTGCAGTAATCGCGTGCCCACGGGCCGAACAGCGTCGCCGGGCGGCCGTTGTACGCGTTCGTCTGCTGCGTCAGGTTGTACGCGGTGTTGATCTTGTTCTCGGTCACCGTCGAGTCGTAGACGGCCGCGTTCGAGGCGTCAGCCGCCGTCATGAACTCGTTGCCCGTGTAGAACCGGGTCATGCTCTCGAAGCCCGACGCGTGCGCGCGGTGGCAGGAGAGGCAGAGCACGTTCTGCGCGGTCGTCGGGGCGGTCGGGGCCGCCTGGAACGCCTTCAGGTTCGTGTACCCGGCGAGCGTCTGGTCAGAGCCGAACTCGAACGGAGCGAGCGCGCTGTAGCCCGCGCCCGTGCCCGTCATGATGCCCGAGGAGACGTACGCCGCGTAGTTCGCCGCGATCGGAGCGGTGATCTTCGCGCCGTTGCCGGCCGGGTGGACGAGGCCCTTCGTGCCCGACGTGTACGCGTCCATGTGCATCGCGGTGTGGCAGTTCGAGCACCACTCGGACATGCCCGAGCCGTAAGCGACCTGGTCGAACGAGCCCTGGATCGTCGTGTTCACGCCGTTGTAGCTCGACGGCGCGACGGCGGCCGGCGACGGGTTCACGAACGCGTAGGAGCCGGCGAGCGACTTCGGCTGGTAGCCGACGCCCGCGAGGAGGCGGTAGACGCCGACGGCGGAGACGCTGGCGATCGGGGCCGCGCTGCTCGTGTACGAGCCGGAGGCGAAGATCGGGAGGCCCGTCGAGGCGATCGAGCCGTCCGCGAAGCGGCGGTAACGGCCGTGCGGGTCATGGCAGGAGGAGCAGGCGAGGTTCGAGGCGGGGTAGCTGCCGCCCGGGGCCTTCGTCTGGATCTTGTCCGCCGTGTAGCCGTAGTCGGCCGCGATGATGTTGTGGCCGTGGCGGTCGCCGTCCCACGTCGTGAGCGTCTTGCGGATCGAGCCCGTCATCGTCTTCTTCAGCCAGGCGAAGTCGCCGCCCGGGGTCATCTCGACGGGCGTCGTCGAGTCGAGCGCGGCCACGCCGGCCGTCGAGATGTGGTACCCGCTCGGCGCCGTGTCCGGCTGGTTGTGGCAGTTGAGGCAGGCGCCCGACTGATCCGAGGCCTTCAGGAGGAACGGGCCGCTGGCGTACTGCGCCATGCCGGTGACGTTCGCCGAACCCTCGAACGAGTTGTGCATCGAGTGACAGCCCTCGCACTCGGCGACGCCGCCGGAGTGGAACGCGAAGGCGTTGCCGTACGCGAATGCGATCGCGGCGGCGACTGCGAGCTTCGTGAGCTTCATTTGGAACTTCTCCCCTTCTGGTAGTGAACTGCCTACTGCGCCCCTGCTGCTCTGCTTCCGAACTGCGACTGCTGCTAGCTGCGACTCGACTTCTGGTAGCTACTGCTTCGACTTCTGCTAGCTGCGACTGCTCCCCCCGCTCGCCCCTACTCCTTGGGGATCCCGACCTTGAAAACGCTCACGCCGCGACGCGCATGATTCACGACGAAGAGCTTGCCGTCGCCGGCCGCCACCTCGTCCGGCGCCGACAGGCCGCTCGCGGCGCGCGTCCGGTACCCGAACTCCCTCAGGAAGATGAAGTTCTGGTCGAAGACGATGACCGCCGACTTGAGGATGTCGCTGACGTAGATGAGTCCGTCGTCGTCGCGGGCGATCCCGGCCACGACGTTGAACTTGCCGGGCGCGCTCCCCTTGATGCCGAAGGGCGTGATCCCGCCGTCCAGCCCCATCACGTAGGCCTGGAACATCGGCTGGATGGTGAAGAGCATGTTGCCGGCCTTGTCCACGTTGAAGCCGCGCAGGCCGAGCGTCTCGCGCTTGCTCCCGACTTCGAGCTTCTCCGCGACGTCGAACCCGGTGATGAACCGGCCGGTCACGTCGAGGACGACGATCCGCATTGCGCCGAGATCCGCGAGGTAGATCCGGCCGTCGCGGTACCGCATGGCGCCGCCGCGCGCGGCGCCCTCGAACTCGGGCGGCACGTCGCGGATCGTGAGCTGCTCGATGAACTCGCCGCGGAACGTGCACCGGACGAGCGCCCGATCGCCGTTCCGGTAGGCAATGACGATGAGGTCGCCGCCCTCGAGCGGGGCGACGGCGGAGATCGGGCCGACCTCGGGATCGTCGCCGAACGAGAAGATCTCCATCCCGCTCTCGTTGAAGACGCGGACGAGGCCCTCGCCGATCGCGAACAGCTCCTTGTGGACGGGATCCCAGCTCAACGACACGTCGTTGAACGGGATGACGCCGAAGCTGGTCGAGAGGCTGTACACGTACTCCGCCTTGAACGGCCCCGAGGGCTGCGCCCCGCTCGCCGCGGCGAGAAACATGCTCAGACCTGCGGTGAGGAGCGTGCCAGTCATGCCCAGTGCCCGGATACTCAGCAAGACTGATGCCTGACGGCCCGTCGTCCGACCTGCGGCAAAACGGCCTAAAAACGTTCGCCGAGGCTGTCGCAACCTGCGCGCAGTCGCGCAGTCGAGCTGGGGGATTGGGTGATTCCACCCAACATCGGGGGCTCGGCCGCTCGGTACACGATGGCGGGCGTCGCCCAGCACCTCGCAAGCCCGTCGGTGAACTCCGGTGCCGGAAAAGATTGCGCGATCGAAACAACGTGCCCGCGCGTTCAGATGACGGACTCTGCGTGCGCTCGTGTGCGCGCGGCGCCACGAGCAGCGCGCAGGAACAAAAGGAGCGGGCTGCGTGGTAGGTTGGAGATATCGATGAGATGGGGTCGGCTCACGATCGCCGTCGCCCTCGCGCTCGGCGGGAGAGGCGCCCTGGCCTTCCACGAGGGTGGCGTCGCGGCGTGCGAGGGCTGCCACTCGATGCACGGCGACCCCGACGCGAGCAAGAGCGGCCCCAACCTCCTCGTCGCCTCCGACCCGAGCTCCACGTGCCTCCAGTGCCATGCGACCACCGGCCCGGGCACGTATCAGGTCTACACCTCGAACGTGATGTCGGGGATCGTGCCCCAGCAGTACACGCCGGGCGGCGACTTCGCCTGGCTGCAGCGGACGTTCCTGTGGCCAAACGCGAAGGGCACGACCGAGACGAGCCCCGGTGAGCGCCACGGCCACAGCATCGTCGCGCAGGACTACGGGCTCGCCGCAGACTCGGTGAACCTGACCTCTCCGGGGGGAAGCTATCCTTCCGACCGGCTCACCTGCATCAGCTGCCACGATCCTCACGGACGTTACCGACAGCTCTCTGACGGCTCGATCACGAGCTCCGGGACCCCGACGTTCGCCTCGGGCTCCTACGGCGGCATGGATCTCAAGACGCCGTTTCCGGGCTTCTCCGTGGGGACCTACCGGCTCCTCGGCGGCGTCGGCTACCTGCCCAAGTCCGCCGGCGCCGTCCAGCCCTTCTTTTCGCCGCCGCCCGTGGCGCTCGCGCCGTGGTCGTACAACCGCAGCGAGCGGGTCACGGAGACGCGCGTCGCGTACGGCACGGGGATGTCCGAGTGGTGCCAGAACTGCCACGCGAACATCCACGCGACCTCGGACCCTTCGCAGACGTTCAAGCACCCGGTGGGCGCATCCGCGCGGCTCGCCACGGGCGGCGAGTTCTCCATCTACAACAACTACATCCGGACCGGCGTTCTCACGGGCGCCCAGGCGACCTCGTACACGTCCCTCGTGCCGTACGAGGAGGGACTCGCGAACCGGACGGTGCTCGCTCAGCACGCGGTGTCGGACGGGACGCAGACGAGCGGCCCGACCACCGGCGGCGAGAACGTCATGTGCCTCTCGTGCCACCGCGCGCACGCGACCGGCTGGGACCACGCGCTCCGGTGGAACATGCCGCAGTCGGGCACCATCACCTTCGGAAGCTCCTGGCCGGGCGTCGATGCCATCGGGGACGCGCGCCTGCCCGCGAACGCGCAGGGACGGCTCCAGGCCGAGACGCGGGCGGCGATGTACGACCGCGATCCGTCCATCTACTCGGCGTACCAGAAGACGCTCTGCAACAAGTGCCACGCGCAGGACTGACGGCCTCCACCCGCCCGCATGCCCGCGCGGAGCGCCTCGTGGCGCTCGCGGTGGCCGCCGCGTCGGCCCTGCTCTACCTCCCCTCGCTCCAGAACGGGTTCGTCTGGGACGACCGCGCCCAGGTCCTCGCGAACCGCTGGCTGACCGGCTGGCGCCACCTCGGCGAGATCTTCGGGAGCGGCGTCTGGGACTTCGAGTCGGTCGGGCTCACGAACTACTACCGGCCGCTGATGCACGTCGGCTACCTCGCGGTGTACTCGGTGTTCGGCCCCGCGGCCTGGGCATTTCACCTGCTCCAGGTGCTGCTGAACGGCGCGTGCGCGGCGCTCGTGGTCCTTCTCGCCGCCGCCCTCCTCGGCGATCGGACCCCGGCAGACGCCCCCCTCCCCGCCCGCGTCGCCGGGCCGCTCGCGGCGGGAGTGGTCTTCGCCTTCCACCCGGTCCACTCGGAGGCGGTGCTGTGGGTGGCCGCGCTGTCCGAGCTCGGGGCCACGGCCTGCGCGCTCGGGGCGGCGCTCCTGTACTTGCGAGCCCTCCGCGGCGGCGACGACCTCCGGCCGTACGTGGCCGCCGCCGCGCTGTTCCTGGCGGGCGCGCTCTTCAAGGAGACCGCCGCGGTCGCGGCGCCGTTCCTCCTCCTGTGCGACCTCGCGCTCGCCCCCCGCGACCCGCTCCGCGCCCGGATCCGGCGCCTCGCGCCGTTCTTCGTCGCCGGGCTCGCGTACCTCGCGCTTCGGCACGCCGCGCTCGGCGAGTGGGTCCCGGTCGCGCGGGCGCACGGCCAGGCCTCGGCCGGCTGGGCCGCGCTGCCGGTGACCTTCGGCCGCTACCTCGCCGCGCTCGCCTGGCCGTTCCCGCTCGACGCGTACTGGGAGAGCGCCTCGTCGGGCGCACGGACCGCGGCGGGCCTCGCCGCCCTCCTCGCCTCGGCCGGCTTCCTCGCGGCCCTCGCGGCGACCTGGTGGCGCGACCGGGCCATCGCGCTGGGGCTCGCGCTCTGCCTGCTCGCCCTCCTCCCGGCGTTCTTCACCTCGGCCATCAGCGGCGCGCGACTCGCGGAGCGCTACCTCTACCTGCCGTCCGCGGGCGCGGCGATCGCCGTGGCCGCGGTCGCCGGGCGGCTCGCGGCCGGGAGCCCCCGCCTCGTCGCTGCCGGACTCGGCCTGCTCGCCGCCGTCGCGAGCGTCGCGATCTCGCTGCGCATCCCGGTCTGGCGCGACGAGCGCGCGCTCTGGTCGGACACGGTCGCGAAGTCGCCGGGCGCGGCCGAGCCCCGCTACAACCTCGGCATCGCCCAGCTCGACGAGGGCGATCTCGCCGGCGCCGCGGAGCAGCTCGACGCCGCCCTGCGGCTCCGCCCCGAGCCCGTCCTCGCGGCGGCGGCCCTGAACGACCTCGGCCGGATCGCCGAGCGCGCGGGGCGGTCCGATGTGGCTCTCGAGTACTTCCGGCGCGCCGTCGGGGCGTTCCCGGACAGCGCGGCGGCTCGCGCGAACCTCGGCGGCGCGCTCGCGGAGCGGGGCAGGCTCGAGGAGGCGCTTCCACACCTCGCCACCGCCGCCCGCCTCCGGCCCCAGGAGCCGGCGACCCGGCTCAACCTCGCGCTCGTGCTGCTCGACCTCGGACGGCGCACCGACGCGCTCGCGGAGCTCGCGGAGGCTGCGCGCCTCGCCCCCGGCGACGCGGAGATCCAGGCGCGGCTTCTCGCCGAGCGGTCGCGCCCGAGCGCGGCGGGAGGTGTCGGGCCGTGACGCGCCTCCAGAAGCTGCTCGCGGTCGCGCTCGCGGTGAAGGTGGCCGTCGTCGTCCTGATCGTCGCCGGCCACTTCCTGTTCCCGTTCCACGAGGGCGCCTACTGGTCGAACTTCGTGTACCCGTTCGACGAGGACCCGGGGCTCCGGTCGGCGTTCAAGACCTGGGACGGCAACCACTACCTGTTCCTCGCCGATAACGGCTACCAGCCCTCGCACATCAGCAACGCCTACTACCCGCTCCTCCCGCTCGCGATGCGGCTCCTCCGGCCGCTCGCGCTCGGCGACGGGCTCGTCGCGGGGCTCCTCGTATCGATCGCCTGCTGCCTCGGCGCGGTCGCGTTCCTGTACCTCCTCGTGAAGGACACGCACGGCGAGGACGTGGCGTGGCGCGCTGGCCTGTGCTTCCTGGCGTTCCCGACCAGCTTCTACACGGGGCTCGTCTACACCGAGTCGCTGTTCCTGCTGCTCGCGATCGGGCTCTTCTGGTTCCTGCGTCGCGGATGGACGCTCCCGGCGCTGCTGTTCGCGTTCGCGCTGCCGCTGACGCGCCCGACGGGGCTCCTCGTCGCGCTCCCCGCGGTCGTCGCGACGTTCCTGCAGGAGCCGGGCTGGCGGCCGACCGCGCGCAAGATCCTCGTCCCGGTCGCCTTCGCGCTGGGCTTCGCCACGTACCTCGCGATCATGGCGCTCTCCACGGGCGACCCCTTCGCCGGCTTCGAGGCCCAGCGCGTCTTCCTCGCCAGCAACTCGATCGGGAACCTGCTCCACCCGGTCGACTGGTTCGTCTCGAACTACGTCACGGTGCAGCTCACGCTGAACGGGTTCACCACGAGCATCCTGAACCGTGCGTGCTTCGCCCTGTTCATCGTGGCGGCCGCGCTGTGCGCCCGATCGCTCGACCGCTCGCTCCTCGTCTACACGCTGGTCGTCGGCGTGGTGCCGGCGATGAGCGGCAACATGACCTCCTACATCAGGTATGTTGCCGTCGTGTTCCCGCTGTTCATCTGCCTCGCCGCGCGGCTCGAGCGCCGCGTCGCCCTGTGGCTCGTGCCGAGCTTCGCCCTCCAGGCGGTCGCGGTGCTGGTCCACGCCTCGAACCGATGGATCGCGTGACCGGAGAGCGGCGCCGGCCGGCGCTCGAGCGTCGCGACCCGCCGCGGCTCGTGAGCCTCGTCTTCCCGGTGTTCGACGAGGAGGAAGCGCTCCCTCACCTCCGGGCGGCGCTCGAGGAGTTCCTGCCCACCCTGGGCGTCCCGTGCGAGATCGTCCTCGTCGACGACGGCTCGCGGGACGGCTCGTACGACCTCATCGCGCGCTGGGCGGCGGAGGATCCGCGCGTCCGCGGGGTGAGCTTCAGCCGGAACTTCGGCCACCAGGCCGCGCTCTCGGCGGGGCTCGCCCTCGCTCGCGGCGACGCGACGGTCCTCCTCGACGCCGACCTCCAGGATCCGCTCTCGGTCATCCCCGCGATGCTGGAGCGCTACCGGGAAGGCTACGACGTCGTCTACGGGCAGCGGACCACGCGCGCCGGTGAGACGCGCTTCAAGCGGGCCACCGCCTGGCTCTTCTACCGTTTGATGCGGCGCCTCGTGCACCGCGCGCTCCCCGAGGACGCGGGCGACTTCCGGCTCATCTCGCGGCGCTGCGTGGACGCGGTGCTGCGCATGAACGAGGTGCACCGGTTCCTGCGTGGCATGTTCGCGTGGGTGGGCTTCCGGCAGGTCGCCGTCCCGTACGCGCGCGCGCCGCGACTGCACGGCGAGACCAAGTACCCCTTCTGGAAGATGGCCCGCCTGGCCTGGAACGCGGCGCTCTCGTTCTCGACCTTCCCGATCAAGCTCATCACCGCGCTCGGCTTCCTCACCGCGGCGGGGGCGCTGGTCTACGGCGGCTTCGCGGTCGTCGACAAGTACTTCTTCCACGCGACCGTGCCCGGCTGGACCGGCCTCGTGGTCATCGTGGGCCTCACCGGCGCCGCGATCCTCGTGAGCCTCGGGGTCATCGGCGAGTACGTGGGGCGCATCTTCGAGGAGGTCAAGCAGCGGCCCCTGTTCGTCGTTCGCGAGACCACGTTCGACGACCGCGAGCTCGGCGCCGCGCCGCCGCTTCGAGAGGCGGAGCGGGTCGACCGGACGATCGGCCGATGAGCGCGCCCGACGTCTCCCTCGTCATCCCCGCCTACCGGGAGCGAGACCGACTCCCGGCGCTGATCGCTCGTCTGACGGAGCTCGCGCTCGTCGCCCCCCGGCCCGTGATCGAGGTCGTCGTCGTGGACGACGGCAGCCCGGCGGCGCACGTCGACGCCGAGCGAGCCTCGGCCGGGGAGGCGGCGCGGCAGCTCGCGGCCGCGGGCGCGCCGCACGCCGTCCGCTTCATCGCGCTCGACCGGAACCGCGGCAAGGGCGCCGCGATCCGCGCGGGCTGGTCGGAGGCGGATCCGCGGGCGTCGTGGCTCGGCTTCGTAGACGCCGACGGCGCCGTGGGCGCGGCGGAGGCCCTGCGGCTCGCGGCGATCGCGGCGGGCGATCCGCCGGCGGACGTGGTCGCCGCGACGCGGATCCGGATGGCCGGGCGCCGCATCGAGCGGAGCCTCGTGCGCCACCTGCAGGGGCGCGTCTTCGCGACCTTCGTCGAGGAGCTGTTCCACCTCGGGTTCTACGACACGCAGTGCGGCGCCAAGCTGTTTCGCGCGAACCGGCTCCGGCCGATCCTTCCCCGCCTCCGCGAGGACCGGTGGCTGCTCGACGTCGAGGTGCTCGCGCTCCTCTCCCGCGAGGGCTCCGTCTTCGTCGAGGAGCCGATCGACTGGTGCGATCCGGGCGGATCCAAGGTCATCCCGGGGCTCGATCCGCTGAAGATGGCGTTCGGCCTGTGGCGGATGCGACGACGGCTCGATCGCGAGGCCGCGGCGCGGGTCGCGCAGGCGTCCCGCCCGGCGTGAAGCTGGGCCGCGCTCAGCCGCGTTCGGGATTGGCCGCCGCCTCGCCGGACCCGGCTGCGCGACGCCCCCGACCGCGACGGAGGCCGAACGCGCCCAGCGCAGCCATCCCGAGCAGCCCCGCCGCCGCGAGCACGAAGCCGAGCCTCGCCTCCGGCGGCTCGTAGCTCATCTCGAGGACGTGCCGCCCGGGCGGAAACGGCACGCCGCGGACCAGGTAGTCGGTCCGGTAGATCGGGGCGGGGCGACCGTCGATCTCCGCGCGCCACCCTGGCGCGTAGCTGTCGCACACCACGAGGAAGGCCGGGCCGGTCGCTTCCGCGTCGATCCTGATCCGCTCGGGCTCGCGCACCGCCGACAGCACGGCGCCTGGCGCGGTTCCTTCCGGCGGCGGTCCCTCGACGACGGCCGTCCCCATCCCGGCGAGCTCGTAGCCCGCGAGCGCCTCCAGCGCTTGCTGCTCGTCCGCGACCGGCACGGCGCGCGACACGAAGCGGGCCCAGGCGCGGTGCGGGACGCTCCACACCGAGAAGCGCCACGGCTCCGACGAGAGCGAGAGCGCGCCGCCGTCGACCGCAGCGCGCGCGACCGCGGCGGAGGGCTCGTCCGCGGGAGCCTTCAGCACCACGTGCGTGAGCCCGAACCGGCGCAGCGCCGTCCAGACATCGGGCCCCATCCTCTCGACGAACCGGATCACGCGGCGCGGGGTGAGCCCGGTGTACACGTCCACCTGGTCGATCCGGGAGCCGATGGTGAACGGGGCGACGCCCATCCGCGAGCGGGCCGCGACGTCGGCGTCGGCCGGGTCGAGGCCGAGGGGGTTCGGATAGGGCGGATCCGCGAGCGGCGTCGCGACGCGCGTCACCGGTCCCTCCGCTCGGATCGTCGCGAGCGGCGCCGCATCCTCCACGCCGCGAACGCCGGAATGGAGCGCGAACCCCGCGCTCGCGTAGCCGGCCGCGACCACCACTGCCGCCGCGAGCGCCGGGGCCGGCGCGCGCAGGCGTGCGGATCGCCGGGCGGCCGCCGCGAGCACGGCGATCGCGCCGAGCCCCGCGGCCGCGTGGAGCAGCCCGGCGGCGAGCGCCGCGCGGGCGAGCGCGACGGTCGCTGGGGGAGCGCCCGGCGCCGGGGGCTCGAGCCAGCGCAGCAGCAGGGCGGCCACCGCGCAGGTCAGCGCCACCGCGGCAGCCTTCCGCGCGAGCCCCTCGTCCAGCTCGCGCGCGAGCCGCTCGACGCCGAGCCCGGCCAGGACCGCGAGCAACAGGGTGAGCGGGCCGACGAGCTTCTCGGCGTAGCGGAACGATCCCCACACCGGCGCGGAGGACAGGAGCTGCGCGGCGCCGGCGTGGTAGCCGAAGGCGAGCCAAAGGGCGATCGCGGCGAGGACGGCGAGCGTCCGGCCCGTCCGTCCGGTCCGGACGCCGAGCGCGGCGAGGCAGAGCAGCGGCGCTCCGACGAACACGCTCGGCACGAAGGGCCGCAGGAGGCGGGACTGCGTCGCACCGCCGAGCCAGAGATAGACCGGCGCGCGGAGATCGCCCGCGCTCCCGAAGAGCCCGGGCGCGACGAGCTCGGGGAGCCGCCACGGCGAGAGCGCCCACTGGACCCGATCGCCGGCGGAGAGCCCCGCCGCCCGCTCCGTCTCGTGAAGGAAGCCCCACGCCGGCGCGAGCTGCGCGGCGCCGATGCAGGTCCCGAGGCCGACCGCCGCCAGCGCGGGGCCGAGGCCGCGCGCGCCGCGCCGCTCGGCCGTGAGCACCAGCCCGCCGACGACCGCGACGATCGTCCACTGCGGCTCGCCGCTGAGGTGCATGGCCCCCACCGCGAGGCTCGCGAGGGCGACGCGCGCAGCGCCGCCGCCCGCCGCGGCGACCAGCGCCGCGACGACCCACGGCGCGGTGGCGGCGGCCGTCTGGTACGTGAGCACGGCGCTCATCCCGAGCACGTACCCAGAGAGCGCGTAGCCGCAGCCGGCCACCGCGGCCCCGGCGCGCGATGCGCCGAGCGTCCGCGCCAGCGCGCCGGCGCCGAGCCCGGCGAGCACGACGTTCGCCACGAGCAGCGCGTCCATGCCCCCGCCCGGCGCGAGCAGCGCGGTGAGCCACGAGACCGGGTGGAGCGCGCCGTGGATGAGCTGCGCGTGGAGCGGGATCCCCATCGCCTCGAAGGGATTCCAGAGCGGCGCGCGGAAGGCGCGGAGGGCGGCGACGACGAGCGGGCGGACCGGCGCGAACAGGGCGGCCGTGTCCCCCCACGCCAGGGTCCCGCCGCGCGCGAGCACGACCGCGAGCGGCAGCGCCGCCGCGAGCGCGACGGGCGCCGCCCAGGCGAGCTCCCGGCGCGCACCGGACGCGAACCGTCCGGTGCCGCGCTCGGGTTCGGGCGTCACACCCTCAGTGGTCGCGACCGCTGGCGCGGCCGTTCGAGGGTCATCCGCAGGTGCCGGCACGGCACACCATACCATTGCCGCACGAGGTCCCGTCGGCGACGTTCGACCCCGAGTCCACGCAGCTCGCAGCGCCCGTCGTAGGATCGCAGGTCGTCGAGCCCACGTGGCACGGGTTCGTCGGCTGGCAGGCGGCGCCGGCGCTGCACGCGCAGGTCCCCGCGGTGCAGGTCTGGCCGTTGCCGCAGGAGGTCCCGTCGGGCACCGCCTGGCTCGTCGCCGTGCAGCTCGCCGCGCCCGTCGTCGGGTCGCAGGTCGTGGCCCCCACGTGGCAAGGATCGCCGGTCGGCGTGCAGGCGACCGCCGCGTTGCAGGTGCACGCACCGACGGTGCACGTCGTCCCGTTTCCGCAGGACGTGCCGTCGGGCACCGCCGTGGTCGTCGCGACGCAGACGTTCGTCCCCGTGTCGCACGTGGAAGAGCCGACGTGGCACGGATCGGCGGGCGGCCTGCAGGTGATGCCCGCGTTGCAGAGGCTGCACGCGCCGTTGTCGCAGACGTCGTTCGGGCCGCAGGGCGTGCCGTTCGCGACCGACGCGCCGGTGTCGTTGCAGGCCGGCCCGGCGGAGCAGGTCTGCGACCCCACGTGGCAGAGGTTCGGCGGCGTGCACGATGCGCCCACGGTGCAGGCGCTGCACACGCCGGCGCTGCAGACCTCGTTCGGGCCGCAGGTGGTCCCGTCGGGCACGTTCCCGTTGTCGGTGCAGACGGGCGATCCCGTCGTGCAGACGTAGGCGGCCGTGTGACACGCGTCCGCCGAGGCGCAGGCCGCGCCCGCGTCGCAGGCGCACACGCCGGCGTTGCACGCGAGCCCGGTGCCGCAGACCGTGCCGTTCGCGACCGGCGTGCCGGTGTCCTTGCACGTCTGCGTCCCGGCGCTGCAGTCCGTGACGCCCACGTCGCAGGCGTTCGCCGGCGTGCAGGCGAGCCCGGCCGTGCAGGCGTTGCACACGCCGCCGTTGCAGACCTCGTTCGTGCCGCAGGACGCCCCGTTCGCGACCGGCGTGCCGGTGTCCTTGCACGTCTGCGTGCCCGTGCTGCAGTCGGTGACGCCCACGTCGCAGGCGTTCGCCGGCGTGCAGGCGAGGCCGGCCGTGCAGGCGCTGCAGGCCCCGCCGTTGCAGACCATGTTCGTGCCGCAGGTCGTCCCGTTCGCGACCGGCGTGCCGGTGTCCTTGCACGTCTGCGTACCCGTGCTGCAGTCGGTGACGCCCACGTCGCAGGCGTTCGCCGGCGTGCAGGCGAGCCCCGCCGTGCAGGCGTTGCAGAGGCCGCCGTTGCAGACCAGGTTCGCGCCGCAGGTCGTGCCGTTCGCCTTCACCGATGCGTCGACGCACGCCGAGGCGCCGGTCGCGCAGCTCGTCACGCCGTTGTGGCAGAGCGGATCGGGGTTGGTCGTGCAGGCGGCGCCGGCGGTGCAGGCGACGCAGGCGCCGTTGTCGCAGACCAGGTTCGAGCCGCACGCCGTCCCGTTCGAGAGCGCGGCACCGTTCACGCAAGTCGAGGTTCCAGTCGAGCAGTTCGTCACGCCGACGTGGCAGATCGCGTCCGGCTGACCGGTGCACGCCACGTTCGCGGTGCAGGACACGCACGCGCCGGTGTTGCAGACCTGGTTGGTGCCGCAGGTGGTCCCGTTCGCCTTCGCCGCGCCGTCCACGCAGGCCGAGGTGCCGGTCGCGCAACTCGTGGCGCCGTCGTGGCAGAGCGTGTCCGGGTTCGTGGTGCAGGCGACGCCGGCGGTGCAGGAAGCGCACGCGCCAGCGTTGCAGACCAGGTTCGTGCCGCAGCTCGTGCCGTTCGGGAGCGGCGCCGCGTTTTGGCAGAGCGGCTGGCCCGTCGTGCAGTCGGTCGCGCCGAGGTGGCAGGCCGGATCGGGGTTCGTCGTGCACGTCGCGGCGGCCGTGCAGGCGTTGCACGTACCGTTGTAGCAGACCTCGTTCGTGCCGCAGGTCTGGCCGTTCGCGACGTTGCTCCCGGTGTCGGTGCAGACCGGCTGCCCGGTGTCGCAGGCGATGACCGCGGTGTGGCACGGGTTCGGCCCCGTGCACGCGACGCCCGGAACGCAGGGGACGAAGTCCCACGTGGCCGTGATCGAGCCGTTCGCCCCGCAGTCGATGGTGTACTTCCCGGTGAGGTGGTCGGTCCCGAGCAACGGCGTGCCGACGTAGCCGCGCGCGCACCCGACGAGGTTCAGGCCGAGGGTGTCGAAGGTCGCCGCCATGAACTCCGGCTGCGCGACGCCGACCGGGTCGGTGCAGGCCAGGCTCCACTGATCGTTGATGGCCCAGCGGAACTGGGCCGCCGGGCTGTTCCACACCTCGGCCACGGTCGGCTGGAGCGTCGAGGTCGGCTGGTCCGGCCCGCAGGTGAGCCCGCCGTACGGGAAGCTCGCCGGTACCTGCATCGATCCGGTCAGGATGTACAGGGTCTTCGTCGAGTTGCTGCCCTGGTAGAAGAGCGTGGCCGTGCCGGACCCGGAGAACGGCACGCCAACCGTCTGCTGGAGGGTGAACGTACCGTACATCCCGGGCGTGCCGGCCGTCCACACGACGCCCCAGTCGCTGAAGTGGCTCGTGCTCACGGTCAGCGTATTCGCCTTGGCGTCGCGGGCAACGCCCTTCATCCGAAACCAGAAGCCGCTCGCGTCCTGGTAAGCGATGCCGAGGTCGTCGAGGCTGGTGCCCTGCTCGTAGAACGCGGGCCCCTTGAGCGTGATGGTCACCGGCGAGGCGAGCGCCCCCTCGGGGCGGAGGCGGTAGGCGCTGCCCACACCTCCGAGCGCAGAGTGGGTGATCGGCTGGATGGAGAAGTCGGTCGACTTGGTGACCGCGCCCGCCGGCACCTTGATCTTGAGTCTGCCGTCGCCCGAGGCGATCTCGCCGCCCGATGGGCCGATCGTCGTCACCTCGGCCCCGCCGGTGGGAACGCCGGCGTGCGTGAGGATGGGCGGCGCGTCGGCCTCGGCCACCGCTGCCGCAGGCGCCTTCGGCTCGTTCGACCCACAGCCGACGGCGGTCGCGAGGACGAGGGCCGCGGCCAGTAGGGCGATGCGCCGTGGGCTGGCGGTGTTCAAGCGATGAGAGCCCGCGCACCCCGCCTCCGGGGGTGCGACATGGCCTGTCCTCCGGGACGGGTTCGATGTCCGGAGGTTGAACAGAGGGAGAGAGGGGCCGCATTTCGCGACCCCCTCATCGTCCCATTCTCATCGCCCCCCGGCGATGCGGTCGTCCGGTTCCGGACGAAGGACGGGAGGACTAGAGCCCTGTCAGGACCGTGCTCCCGGTCACGCCGCTGGCGGCGGCGGAGATCGTGGACGTACCGGGCCCGACCTCGCTGGCGAGGCCCGCCGCGTCGATCGTCGCCACCAGCGGGTCCGATGATGTCCAGGCCACCGAGGTCGTGAGGTCCTGCGTCGAGGCGTCGGAGAAGGTGCCCGTCGCCGTGAACGGCTGCGTGGCACCCCTCGCCACGGTCGGATTGGCGGGGGTGACCGCGATCGAGGCCAGCACCGGCGGCGCAACCGTGAGCGTCGTGCTCCCGCTCACGGTCCCGGAGTTGGCGGTGATGGTGGTCGTGCCGACCGCCACCGCTGTGGCGAGGCCGCCCGCCGCGATGGTCGCCGCGGCCGGCGTCGACGACGTCCAAGTCACCGAGGCCGTGATGTCCTGTGTCGAGTTGTCGGCGTACGTGGCGGTCGCCGTGAACTGCTGCGTGCGACCGGCCGGCACGCTGGGAGTGGCAGGTGTCACCGCGATCGAGACCAGCGCCGGCACGGTCAGCGTCGTGCTCCCGGTCACGCCGCCGGAGTTCGCGGAGATCGTGGTGGTGCCGGCCGCCACGGTCGTGGCGAGGCCGCCCGCGGCGATGGTCGCCGCCGCCGTGCTCGACGACGTCCAGGTGACCGTCGCCGTCAGGTTCTGCGTCGAGCCGTCCGAATATGTGCCCGTTGCGGTGAACTGCTGGGTGAGGCCCGGCCGCACGCTGGGATTGGCCGGTGTCACCGCGATGGAGTCCAGCAGCGGCGACAGCACCGTGAGTCCGGTGTTCCCCGTCACGCCGCCGGACGTCGCGGAGATGGTGGTCGTCCCGAGCGCCACGGTGGTGGCGAGGCCGCCCGCCGCGATGGTCGCCGTCGCCGGGGTAGACGACGTCCAGGTCGCCGAGGCCGTCAGGTCCAGCGTCGAGCCGTCGGTGTACGTGCCGACGGCCGTGAACTGCTGCGGGAGCCCCGCCGCGACGACCGGGTTCGCCGGAGTCACCGCGATCGAGACCACCGCTGCCGGCAACACCGTGAGCGTGGTGCTCCCGGTGATGGTGCCGGAGGTGGCGGAGATGGTGGGCGTGCCGGCTGCGTGGGTGGTCGCGAGGCCGCCCGTGGCGATCGTCGCCGCGGCCACGTTGTTGGACGCCCAGGTCGCCGTCGCGGTGAGGTTCTGCGTCGAGCCGTCGGTGTACGTGCCCGTCGCCGTGAACGCCTCCGTGAGCCCGGCCGCCACACTGGGGTTCGCCGGCGTCACCGCGATGGACGTCAGCGCTGCCGCCGCCACCGTGAGCGTCGTGCTCCCGACCACGCTCCCGGAGGTCGCCGAGATGGTGCTGGTGCCGGTGGCCAGGGTCGT
>Ga0306924_10000408_pt1 | contig 35667 bp, 34 predicted proteins | sample sta12Can44000111_FD_203756 | JGI IMG/M metagenome (GOLD analysis project Ga0306924, IMG submission 203756) | Lab enrichment of tropical soil microbial communities from Luquillo Experimental Forest, Puerto Rico - statanox.12C.anox.44.000.111 (v2)... | ecosystem: Environmental > Terrestrial >... | reverse complement strand
CGCGAGCACCGGCTGCTCGCCGACGACGCCGGGTCCGCGCACCTCTTCCATGTGGCCTTCGGCGTCCTCGATCAGCCAGGCGCGCGACATCAGCTGCACCCGCTCGCGGCCCTCGTTCGAGATGCGGATGGTGTAGGCGAAGAAGAACTCGTTCATCATCGGGCGCGAGCGCTCGGGCACGTAGCGCGAGCGCACCGCGATGCGAATCCCCCGGGTGACGGCTTCCGAGTCGTTCAAGCTCCCCTCCGCCGTCTGCATGGTACGATCCGCTGCGTCGGCCGACCAGAGGAGTGCGCCATGACGGAGCTCTGCTTCTCCACCGCGACCGAGCTCCTCGGCATGCTGCGCCGGCGCGAGCTGTCCAGCCGTGAGCTGCTCGAGCTCGAGCTGGCGCGGATCGCGAAGCACGGCAAAGCGCTCAACGCCGTGGTGACGCTCGACGAGGAACGCGCGCGCCACGACGCCGCGGCGGCGGACGAGGAGCTGGCGCGCGGACGCGTGCGCGGGCCGCTGCACGGGCTGCCGATGACGATCAAGGACACCTTCGAGACCGCCGGTGTGCGCACCACCGCCGGCAGTCCCGAGCTCTCGGCGCACGTCCCCGCCCGCGACGCCGACGCGGTGGCGCGGCTGCGCCGCGCGGGCGCGGTGATCTTCGGCAAGACCAACGTGCCGTTCATGGCCGGCGACTGGCAGAGCTGGAACGAGATCTTCGGCACCACCAACAACCCCTGGAACGCCGCGCGCGTGCCAGGCGGCTCATCGGGCGGAGCGGCAGCCGCGGTCGCGACCGGCGAGACGGCGCTGGAGCTCGGCAGCGACATCGGCGGCTCGATCCGCGTGCCGTCGCACTGGTCCGGCGTGTTCGGCCACAAGCCGACCTGGGGGATCGTGCCGCAGCGCGGCCACATCCCGCCGCTCCCCGGCGTGATCTCGCCGCCCGATCTGAACGTGTGCGGACCGATCGCGCGCAGCGCCGAGGACCTGTCGCTCGCGCTCGACGTGCTGGCGGGCCCCGGCGAGCTCGACGCGGCCGGCTGGCGGCTCGAGCTGCCGCCGGCGCGGCGCACCCGGCTCGCCGACTACCGCGTCGCGGCGTGCTTCCACGACGACTCATTCCCGATCGACGCGGCGGTGCGCGCGCCGCTCGAGGCGGCGGTCGAGGAGCTGCGCCGCGGGGGCGCCCGGGTGCAGGTGCTGCCGAAGCTGCCGTTCGACCTGCGCGCCGCGCGGCGCGCCTACGAGGCGCTGCTCTTCCCGCTGATGGGCATGAGCTTCCCGCCGGCGGCGCTCGAGGCTCTGCGCGAGCTCGCGGCGAAGGCGCCGGCCGGCGACCAGTCGGCGATGGTGCTGAACGCGCGCGACATGACCGCGAGCCACAACGACTGGCTGCGCGCGAACGAGGAGCGCGAGCAGCTGCGCGTGCTGCTGCACGCGCAGTTCAAGGAGTTCGACGTGCTGCTGCTCCCGGTGAACCAGCTGCCGGCGATCCCGCACATGCACGAGCCCCCGATGCCGCTGCGCACGCTCACGGTGAACGGCAAGACGATCCCCTACACCGATCTGCTGTCGTGGATCTGCACCGCCACGATGTGCAAGCTGCCCGCGACGGTGGTGCCAGTCGGGCGGAGCGACGGGCTGCCGGTCGGGATCCAGATCGTCGCCGCGCACCTGGAGGACCGCACTTCGCTCGACTTCGCCCGCCGCCTGGCGGAGCGCACGGGCGGGTTCACGCCGCCGCCGGGCTTCTGAAGCGCGAGAGACCGAGCAGGAGCGCGAGCCCGCTCAGGATCGCCGCCACGCCGTAGGTGCCGGCTGCGCCGGCGTTCGGCCACAGCCCGGTGGTGAAGAGCAGCGGCGCGACGATGCGCGACAGCGCCGTGGCGCTGCCGTTCAGGCCCTGCGCCTCGCCCTGGGCATCCTCGGCCGCGCGCGAGAGCAGCGCCGCGAGCGGCGGTGACAGCAGCGCGAAGCCGCCGGCGACGCAGAGCCCCGCGAAGGTCACCGCCGTCCAGCTGGCCGCGCCAGCGAACACAAGCAGGCCGAGCCCCATCCAGCCGCAGCCGTGCGCGAACATCGCGCGGTCCGACGCCCGCCCCGACAGCGCGCGCACCACGCCGCCCTGGACGAGCGCGCCTGTGACGCCCATCGCGCCCAGCAGCAGGCTGACACCGACCGGTGTGGCCGCGAGCGCGTTCTGCAGGAAGAAGGCGAGGGTCGCATCGACGGCGATGCGCGCGGTCGACGTCAGGAAGTTCGCGGCGAGGAAGGGCGCGAGCGGGCCGAGCAGGCTCGCCCACGCCGCGCGCGCCGGCGCGGCGCGCGACGCGGCGCTCGTGCTCTCGGGCAGCAGCACCACCACGAGCAGCGCGTTCAGCAGCCCGATCGCCCCCGAGACGAAGTAGGGCGCGCGCAGCCCGTACCAGCGGTAGGTGAGACCGCCGAGCACCGGGCCGACCGTCACCCCGAGGCCGATGCCCGCGCCGAGCAGCCCCATCGCCGCGCTGCGCTGCTCCGCGCTGGTCACGTCGGCGACGTAGGCGAAGAGCGCCGGCATCGCCGCCGCCGACACCAGCCCGCCGAGCAGGCGTGCGGCCAAGAGCTCCTCGAAGTTGCGCCCGAGCCCGAACAAGGTGAAGCCGACCGCGTAGCCGAGCAGCCCGAGCACCAGCGCCGGCTTGCGCCCGCGCCGCGACGAGAAGCGGCCCCAGAGCGGGCTCGCGACGAACGCGGCGAGCGGCAGTGCCGCGAGCAGCGCGCCAGCCGCCGCGTCCGAGATGCCGAGCTCCCGGGTCAGATACGGCAGCACCGGAAAGAGCACGCCGAGTCCGACCATCAGCACGAAGGCCGTGAACGCGGCGAGCAGCACCGAGCGGGACATGGGGGCGCGAGCTTCGCACAGCGGCGAAGGCCGAGAAAGCGCGCCGCCCGGGTAGAATGCGGCCATGCGCGAGCGACCCACGGCCATCCTGCGCGGCTTCGGCGGCGCCGTGGCGGCCGGCCACCACCTGGCGGCGCAGATCGGTGCCGAGCTGCTCGCCGGCGGCGGCAACGCGGCCGACGCCGCCTGCGCCATGGGCTTCGCCCTGCAGGTGCTCGAGCCGCACATGAACGGGCCCGCGGGCGAGGTGCCGATCCTGGTGCACGTCGCGCGCGAGGGCCGCACCTACGCGATCTCGGGCCAGGGGGTCGCGCCTGCCGCCGCCACGATCGGGCGCTTCGCGGAGCTCGGGCTCGAGCTGATCCCGGGCGACGGTCTGCTCGCCGCGGCGGTGCCCGCGGCGCTGGACGCGTGGTGTCTCCTGCTCATGCAGTTCGGCACGAAGACGCTGGCCGAGGTGGTCGCGCCGGCGCAGCGGCTCGCCGAGCGCGGCTACCCGATGTACCCGTTCCTGCGCTCGGTGCTCTCGTTCCTGGAGCCCCGCTTCCGGGACGAGTGGCCGAGCAGCGCCGCGCTCTACCTGCCGCTGCGCGGGATCGGCGAGGCGCAGACCAATCCGGCGCTGGCGGCCTTCCTGGGCGAGCTGGTCGAGGCGGAGCGCAGCGCGCGCGGGTCGCGCGAGACCAGGATCCGCGCGGCGCGCGACTGGTTCTACCGCGGGCGCGCCGCGGAGGAGATCGAGCGCTTCCTGCGCACGCCGGTGCGCGACGCGAGCGGGCGCGCGCACGCCGGGCTGCTGCGCGCGGACGACCTCGCGCGCTACGAGGGCGCGATCGAGGAGCCGGCGTACACCGACTACCGCGGCGCGCGGGTCTGGAAGTGCGGGCCCTGGAGCCAGGGTCCGGTGTTCCTGCAGCAGCTGCGCCTGCTCGAAGGCTTCGCGCTCTCGGGCATGGGCCAGAACTCGGCGGACGCGCTGCACGCGACCCTGGAGTGCGCGAAGCTCGCCTTCGCGGACCGCGAGGCGAGCTACGGCGACCCGCGTGCGGTCGACGTGCCGCTGTTCGAGCTGCTCGCCGACGCCTACACGGAGAAGCGTCGGGCACTGGTCGATCCCGCGCGCGCCTCGCTCGAGCTCCGCCCCGGCCTGGGCGATCTGCCCGCGGGCTGGCCGCGGATCGCCGCGGCCGCCGCCCCGGCGCAGGAGCCGCAGGCGCTGGCCGCCTCGCGCGGGCGCGGCGACACCACCCACCTCGACGCGGTCGACCGCGAGGGGAACGCGGTGTCGGCGACGCCGTCGGGCGGCTGGATCCCGTCGTCGCCGGTCGTCCCCGCGCTCGGGTTCCCGGTGGGCACGCGGCTACAGATGGCGGTGCTCGACCCGGCGCACCCGAACGCGCTCGCCCCCGACAAGCGGCCGCGCACCACGCTGTCGCCGTCGCTGGCGCGGCTCTCCGACGGGCGCATCGTCGCGTTCGGCACGCCCGGGGGCGACCAGCAGGACCAGTGGACGCTGCAGTTCTTCCTGAACCTGGTCGACTTCGCCGCGCGCGACCTGCAGGGCGCGATCGACGCTCCGACCGTGCACTCGCACCACATGCCCGACTCGTTCTATCCCAGGCTCGCGCAGCCGGGCGTGGTTGCGGCCGAGTCGCGCATCGCGCCGGAAGCGCTCGACGAGCTCGAGCGGCGCGGCCACCGGCTCCGCCGCGTCGGTCCCTGGGAGCACGGCCGCGTGTGTGCGGTGGCGCGCGATCCGGCGCGCGGCCTGTGCGAGGCGGCGGCGTCGCCGCGCTTCGCGATCGCGGCCGCCGCCGCGCTGCCCTAGCGTGGCCCGACCCGGCGAAGCGGAGCTCCTGTACGGCGACGCGCTGGGCGAGCTCGTCGGCTCGCTCGACCGCGCCGTGCTGAGCGAGCGGCTGCTGCGCGGCGCGCTGCGGCTGGCCGGCGCGCGCAGCGGCGAAGTCGAGCTCAGAGACGAGCGCGGCCGCGAGCACCTGGCCGCGCGCTGGGGCCGGCCGGGCTCCGAGCCGGCGCTGCGGCTGCCGCTGCGCGACGGCAAGGTCGCGCTGGGCGAGCTGCGCATCTTCGGCCGGGTGACGCGCAGAGCCGCGCGGCTGCGGCAGCTGCGGCGTCTCGCGCGGGCGGGCGCGATTGCACTCGTCTCCGCCTCGGCCCACGAAGCGGCGCTGCGGCGCGCCGATCTCGATCCGCTCACCGGCCTCGCCAACCACGGCCGCTTCTGGGCCGCGCTCGACCGCGAAGCCGCGCGCGCGGCGCGCTACAGCCGGGCGCTCTCGGTGGTGATGCTGGACCTCGACGGCTTCAAGAAGTGGAACGACCAGCGCGGGCATCTCGCCGGCGACGCTGCCCTGGTGCGTGCCGCGACGCTGGTGGCGGAGCGCTCCCGTTCGAGCGACACCGCGGCGCGCTACGGCGGCGACGAGTTCGCGCTGGTGCTGCCCGAGGCCGCGCACGCGGGTGCGTGCGTGGTTGCCGAGAAGATCCGCGCTGCGATCGAGGGCGACGGCCCGGCCGGCGAGTCGATGACGATCTCGGCGGGGGTCGCGAGCGCTCCCGACGACGGGCGCACCGCCGCCGAGCTGATCCGCCGCGCCGACGCGCGCCTCTACGCCGCGAAGGCCGGCGGCGGCAACCGGGTGATCTCCGAGAGCTGAGCCGGTTGTACGGGGCGCCCCGCGATCCGTACACTGCCGGGCTCGGAGGACGAGGTGTCGGGCGCGATGCAGTTCGGAGCGACGCTGCCGCAAATCAAGCGCAGCTGGCAGGAGGCGCGCGCGGTCGCCGAGGAGCTCGACGGCCTCGGCTTCCACTCCGCCTGGGTGTGCGACCACGTCTACGGCGTGCCGCAGCCGAACCTGCCCATCTTCGAGGCCTGGACCGAGCTCGCGGCGGTGGCGGCGGTCACCTCGCGCGTCGAGCTCGGGACGCTGGTCACGCCGCCCTTCTTCCGCAACCCTGCGATCCTCGCCAAGCAGGTCGCGACGCTCGACCACGTCTCCAACGGCCGCGCGATCGTGGGGCTGGGCGCCGGCTGGTTCGAGGCCGAGTTCCGCGGCACCGGGAGCGCCTTCCCCGAGCTGGGCGAGCGCATGCGCGCGCTGGAGGAGACCTGCGTCCTGTTGCGGCGGCTGTTCAGCGAGGAGCGCGTCAGCTTCGCGGGCCGACACTTCAATGTGTCGGACATGGTGTGCGAGCCCAAGCCGCTGCGGCGCACCCCGCTGCTCGTGGGCGGCTCGGGCGAGAAGGTGCTGCTGCGCATCGCCGCCCGCCACGCCGACATCTGGAACAACCTGGCGGTGTTCCAGGGCCAGCTCGCCGCGAAGGTGGACGTGCTGCGCCGCCGCTGCGACGAGGTGAAGCGCGACTTCGCCGAGCTGCGCGTGTCGCAGCAGTGCGTGGTGGTGATCGAGGAGACCGAGGCGCGCGCGCGAGAGTCGCTCGAGAAGGCCAAGAAGATCTACGGCGGCCACATGGGCGGCGCGCTGGAGGAGCACGGCATCTGGGGCGCGCCCGAACGCGTGATCGACTGCATCGAGCGCCACCGCCGCCTGGGCGCGGGGCTGCTCGTGATCGAGTTCTTCGGCCGCGACACGCGCGTGCCGGCGCGCCTGTTCGCGGAGAAGGTGCTCCCCGCCTTCGCACGGGCGTGAGCGCGACCCGCTTCGACCGCGACACCGCGCTGCGCGCGCTCGCTCCGGGCGAGTTCGAGGCGACACTCGACCGCGGCTGGTGGATCGTGGTCGGCCCCAACGGCGGCTACCTCGCCGCGATCCTGGTGCGCGCGCTCTCCGAGATGGTGGCCGATCCGTCGCGGCCTCCCCGCTCGCTCACGGTCCACTACGTCTCCCCCGCGCGCGAGGGCGCCGTGCGCGTGGCGGTGCGGGTCGAGCGCGCGGGTCGCTCGCTCACCACGCTGTCGGCGCGCATCGAGCAAGAGGGGAAGCTCGTGGCGACCGCGCTGGCGGCGTTCGCGCGGGAGCGGCCCTCGCCCGAGTTCGCCGACCTGCGCATGCCCGAGGTCGCACCACCCGAGGCGCTGGCTCCGCTCGCGAGCGAGACGGCGCGCGTGGCACCGCTGCGCGGGCAGCTCGAATCCCGGCCGGCCTTCGGCGAGCCGATGCGTGCCAGCTCTGCCCATGCGCTCGCCGGCGGCTGGATCCGCACGCGGGAGCCGCGCGTCCTGGACTACGCAGAGCTCGCCCTGTTGTGCGACGCCTGGCCGCCCGCGGTCGCACAGCACCGCGCCATGGCCGAGGCGCCGCCCCGGGGCATGCCGACGGTCGACCTCACCGTGCACTTCCGCGCCGCGCTCCCCGCCGACGCGCCGCCCGACGACTTCTACCTGTGCGTGTTCCGCTCGCGCACCCTGCGCGCCGGCTTCGTCGAGGAGGACGGCGAGGTCTGGACCCGGCGCGGTCAGCTGCTCGCGCAGTCGCGGCAGCTGGCGATGCTGGTGTAGCCGTGGGCGCCGTAGAGGCCGCGACGCTCTTGCTGGTGCGCCACGGCGAAATCGCCGCGAACGAGGCGCGCGTCTGGCACGGCTCGACCGACAGCGAGCTCACCGAGCTCGGCCGCGCGCAGGCCGAGCGCACCGCGCTCCACCTCGCCGGCCGCACCCCGCGGCCCGGCGCGCTCTACACCAGCCCGCTCGCGCGCACGCGCGCGACCGCGCGCTCGATCGGCGAGCGCCTCGGGCTCGAGCCGGTGATCGAGCCGGGCCTGGCCGAGTACGGGATCGGCGAGCTCGAAGGCGTCTCCTACGAGGAGCTGATGCGCGTTCACCGCTTCTTCGCGCGCATCGCCGCCGACCCGGAGTTTGCGCCCCCCGGCGGCGAATCACCGCGGCAGGTGATCGCGCGCATGAGCGAAGCGCTCGGACGGCTCGCGCGCGCGCACCGCGGCGAACAGATCGTGGTCGTGAGTCACGGCGCCGCCCTCGGGCTCGCGCTCGGGGCGCTGATCGACAGCGACGCCACTCAGTGGCAGCGCTATCACCTGTCGAACTGCGCGGTGTCCGAGCTGGTGCTGGAGCCGGCGCCGCGGCTGCTCTCCTGGAATCGCACCGAGCACCTGTAGCGCGCTTGTGTAAGGCGGATCCGTGCAGGACGATCTCCGCATGGACCCCAAGATCGAAGACGTGGATGCGTGGGTGGTGGCGCGGATCGGCGAGCTCGAGCGCGCGAACCGGCGGCTCTGGATCGGCGTCGCCGCGAGCTTCACGACGCTGGTGAGCCTGGGCATCGCAGCCGGGATGTTCGCGGCGCATCTCGAGCTGCCGGGTGCGGCCGCGCCGGCCGAGAGCGCGGACGGCGCGCTGCACGTGAACGACCTCGAGGTGCGCCACGCGCTGCGCGTGGTCGACGCGGACGGCAACACCGTGATCTCGCTCGGCCGGGACGAAAAGCCGGAGAACGGCTCGCCCCAGGCGGTGGTCGCGCTCTTTGCGGGCGATCGCAGCGCGCAGCAGACCGTTCGGATCGCCACCTCGGCGCTGGGCTCCGCGCTCTCGCTGTCTTCGCCCGACGGGAACGCCTCCAGCTCGCTCTTCGCCGGCGCGAGCGGAGTTTCGCTCGAGCTGCGCCGCGGCCCGGCCGTGCGCACGCTGAACGAGGTGCGCGAGCCGGCGGTCGCGACTGTCGCGGCCGCACCGCCGGCGGCTCCGGCCCCCGCGTCCCCTGCGGCGGCGCAAGCGGAGTCCGACGCAGTGGCCGCGCGTGCCGCGGGCGACGGCGCGGCGCTGGTCGATCTCACCAACCCGACGCTGCAGGCCGTGGGCAGCGGGTTCCTGGTCGGCCCGAGCTCGGTCACCGACTCCTCGGGCGGTCTGCGCGTGCGCGGAAAGATCGTGAACGCGACCAGCATCGATCAGTCACGCGCCGAGTTTCGCCTCGCGCTCGGCTCGCGCGAGGTCTCGTTCACCGTGGCCCGCGTCTCCGCCGGCAGCAGCGCGCCGTTCGCGGTGGAGCTGCAGACCGCGGGCAAGGCGGACGTGCGCGCGGCGCACATGCGCTGGGTGCGCTCGAGCGTGGCCTACGGCGAGGAGTGAGTCGCCGCCGCGTAGCCCTGGAGCGCGCGCACCAGCGTGAGCAGCGCCGCGGAGTCCCGCGCACAGTAGGCGCGCAGCTCGGCGAGCAGCTGCGCTGCCGCTTCGGCCGACAACTCGCCGCGCGCCAGCGCCAGCCAGCCGCGCGCCGCGGCCCCACCGTCGGCGACGCCGCGCAGATCGGACCAGCCGCTGCCCGGCGAGAGCACGGGGACGATGCGCTTCAGCGAGAACGAGCCCAGGAACGCCGGGTGGTAGAGGGAGCGCCGCACCACCGGCAAGAGGTCGTAGAGCCGCGCGCGCACGCGCTCGAGCGGCGCGGCCAGGTCGGGGAACACGCGCGCCTGCTGCGCCAGCACCTCGCTCTCGAAGCCCGAGTAGACGCCGATGCTCCGCTCGCGCGAGGCGAACGCGGCCACGAGGCTCTCGGCGAAGCCGCGCCGCGGATCGCCGCTGCCGTCGGCCAGGAACTCGGCGTGGCGCGGCGCTTCCGAGCCGTCGCAGAGGTGCGCCGACCACTGGAACGGCACCACCTCGAACGGGTGCGTGCCGGGATAGAGGGGGATCTCCGGCATGATCGCCTCGAAGTCGAGGAAGTCCGCCGCCGGCGCGAGCGGCTCGATCAGGCTGGCGAGATCGGGCGTCGCATAGGGCGCCGCCCGGCGCGCGCTCTCGCGCGCGTTCTCCTGCTGGGGGGTGAGCTCGAAGTCGTCGGGGATGTCCCCGGCGCGCTCGACGCCCTGCTCCTGGAGCGCGGCGTGCGTCTCGATCCGCAGCGCCGGCAGGTAGCCGATCCAGTCGCTCGGGCGCGCGAGCGTGCAGCGGCTCCAGAAGGGGCACGCGGTCGGGCGCCGGCAGTGCGGCGACGGCTCGATCCGCGGCGCCTCGTCGCTCGTCGCGGTGCGCAGCTGCTCCTGGAGCCGGCGCTCGAGGTCGCGCGCCAGGAACTGCACCTCGCGGGTGACGTCGCTGTGGCGCAGGAGCGCGCGCGGGTCGCAGCCGTTCGGGCCGCGCGCGTAGTCCGGCGCGAGATGCAGCAGGCCCACCGAGCCGAGCGCGAGGCCCGACGCGCGCGCGACGGCGACGGTGAAGGCGAGCTCGTCCAGGTGCGACTCGCTCGGCCGCAGCGCTGCCCGCACCTGGCGCAGGCCGGTGCGGCCGTCGCCGTCGCGCACCAGGAAGTCGGCGCGCGCCTCGAATGGGCCGGAGCGCAGCGGCACGTCGCGCTCCGCGCCGGGCAGGAGCGTGGCAGCGAGCGCGCGCAGCTCCTCGCGCGCGCGCCTGCCCGCGGCGAGCTCCGCCGCGCGGCCCGGATCGTCGCCGCGCTCGCCGCGCACCTCGCGCCAGAGCCGGAGCGCGCACTGGATGCCCGCGAGGTGGCGCGGCCCGTCGATCACGAGCGCTTGGGCCACGCTCTCCGCCGGCTCAGCCGATCGCCTTGCTCTCGCGCAGGCGGCGGATCTCGTCGGCGCCGAAGCCGTAGCTCGCGAGCACCTGGTCGCCGTGCTCGCCGGCGCGCGCAGGGGGTCGCGCGACTTCGGGCGGGGTGCGGCTGAAGCGCGGAGCCGGGGCGGGCTGAGTCACGCCTTCGAGCTCGATGAAGGTGCGGCGTGCGACGTTGTGCGGGTGCGCCGGCGCCTCGCTCATTGCCAGCACCGGCGCGAAGCAGACGTCGCTGCCCTCCATGATCCGGCACCACTCCGCACGCGTCTTCTGCTTGAACACCTCGCCCAAGCGCCGCTTCAGGTCGGGCCAATGCGGGCGATCGAGCTGGGGGAACTGCGCGGCGTCGAGGCCCGCGAGCTTCACCAGCTCGGCGTAGAACTGCGGCTCGATCGAGCCGAGCGAGACGTACTTGCCGTCGGCGCACTCGTACACCTCGTAGAAGTGCGCGCCGGTGTCGAGCAGGTTGGTGCCGCGCACCTCGCTCCACATGCCGATATGGCGCATGCCCCAGAACATGGACATGAGCAGCGCCGCGCCGTCGACCATCGCCGCGTCGACCACCTGCCCTTTGCCCGAGCGCTTCTGCTCCAACAGCCCGGCCAGCACCCCGAACGCGAGCAGCATGCCGCCGCCGCCGAAGTCACCCACCAGGTTCAGCGGCGGAAGCGGCGGCTCACCCTTGCGGCCGATGCCTTCCAGCGCGCCGGCGAGCGCGATGTAGTTGATGTCGTGGCCCGCGGCCTGCGCGAGCGGGCCGTCCTGACCCCAGCCGGTCATGCGGCCGTAGACGAGCCGCGGATTGCGCGCGAGACAGACGTCGGGCCCGAGCCCGAGCCGCTCCATCACGCCCGGCCGGAAGCCCTCCACCAGCGCGTCTGCACCCGCCACCAGCCGCAGCACGGCCTCGACCGCTGCGGGCTGCTTGAGATCGACTCCGAGGCTGCGGCGGCCGCGCAGCAGCGGGTCCACGGGGGCGCGCCCGGCCGCGCTCGAAGCCCGGTCGATGCGGACCACGTCCGCGCCCATGTCCGCGAGCAGCATGGCGCAGAACGGGCCCGGGCCGATCCCGGCGAACTCGAGCACACGGATGCCTTGCAGGGGTCCCATCGCGCCCAGCATATCACTCGCGTATCCTCCGCCGCCTCAAGCGCGTGCCGGAGCGCGACGAAGAGCACGCCGGGAGATTTTCTTGAGCCGATTCGGGCAGCGGACGACGATCCTTGCGTTCGCCCTGATGGTGACGGCGGCCGCGGCGCGCGCCGACACGCCGTTCCCCGAGCCTCCTGCGCTGTCGCCCGCCGTCTCGTTCTGGGTGCGCGTGTACACCGAGGCGTCGACGGACGGAGGCTTCATCCACGACGCCCGGCTGCTCGACGTGGTCTACGAGCACCTGCGCTTCGAGGGCGAGACCAGCTCGCGCGTGCGCCAGAACGTCGTGGAGCGGGGCAAGGCGCAGTGGCGCGACGTGCTGGAGCGGCTGGCCGAGGGCGGAGCGCCGAGCGGGCCGCGCGAGGAGCAGGTGGTGCGCCTGCTCACGATCGCGCTCGGCCATGCGCCGGAGCCGCGCGACTACAAGGACGCGAAGTGGAACCTGCGCTTCCAGCTCGGCCAGCGCGACAAGTTCCGCGAGGGCCTGGTGCGCTCCGGCGCCTACGAGACCGAGATGCGCCAGGTGTTCCGCGAGCAGGGCATGCCCGACGACCTTGCGCTCCTGCCGCACGTCGAGTCCTCGTTCAACGTGCGCGCCTACTCGAAGGACGGCGCCGCCGGCATCTGGCAGTTCATGCGCGGCACCGGGCGGCGCTTCATGAAGGTCGACTACGTGGTCGACGAGCGCCTCGACCCGATCACCGCCACGCGCGCGGCCGCGCGGCTCCTGCACGAGAACTACGCGACGCTCGGCAGCTGGCCGCTCGCGCTCACCGCGTACAACCACGGCGCCGCCGGCGTGGCGCGCGCGGTGCGCAACCTGGGCACGGACCAGATCGACGAGATCGTGCGCCGCTACGACAGCGCGACCTTCGGCTTCGCCTCGCGCAACTTCTACGCCCAGTTCCTGGCCGCGCGCAAGGTGATGAAGAGCTACGAGTCGTACTTCGGCCCGGTGCGGCGCGACTCACCCGCGCCGGTCGAGGTGGTCCACCTGCCCTTCTACGCCGACGTGACCGACGTGAGCCGGCGGCTGGGCGTCTCCACGCAGGACATCGCCGAGCTGAACCCCGCCCTGCGCCAGCCGGTGTTCCGCTCCAACAAGCGCATCCCGCGCGGCTACGCGCTGCGCGTGCCGGCGCATGCGGTCGGCGGCGACGCCGCGCAGTGGGTCGCCTCAGTGCCGACCGAGATGCGCCACTCCGAGCAGCACGAGAGCCGGTACTACACCGTACGGCGCGGCGACACGCTGTCGAAGGTCGCCGCGGCGAACCACACCACCATCCCGGCCCTGCTGGCACAGAACGAGCTGCGCGCGCGCACGCACATCTACCCGGGACAGGTGCTGCAGCTGCCCGAGCGCGGCGGCCGACACGCGGCCCCCGAGGAGCCGGTCCAGGTGGCGAGCTCGGAGCCGGTCGCGCCCGCCGGCCCGCCGGCGCCGAGCGCAGCGGCGCCGGAGCCGCCGCCCGTGCCGGTGGAGCCCCCTGCGCCACCCGCCGAGCCGCCCGCGCCGGCCCTCGCCGCGGCGAGCGCCAGCGCTCCGTCCGCGCCGGCGCCGCTGCCCGCGGAGCCGACCGAGACCGCCGCGACCCTGGTCGCGGCCGCGGAGTCGGCGGGCTCCTCGGCCGATCCCGCGGACACCGCGCCCGCGGTCGAGCCGTCGGACGCGAGCGCGAACCCCGACGCCGCCGAGGACGCGGCGGGCGCGACCGCAGAGCTCGGCACCGAGACGCTGCCGGAGAACGCCGCGCGCGCGACCGCGCCGGTGGTGGTCGCGCTCGCCGAGCCCGCGGTGGCGAAGAAGGAGGAGGCTCCGCCGGTGGGCGAGCCCGACGAGTCGCCCTTTCGCCGCGCCGACGGGAACCGCGTGATCGTGGACGACGACGAGACGCTGGGACACTTCGCAGACTGGCTCGAAGTGACTCCCCAGCATCTGCGCAACTTGAACAAGCTCCGGCCGCGCCGCCCGATCCAGGTGGGGCAGGCGCTCAAGCTCGACTTCAGCAAGGTCAGCCCCGAGCAGTTCCAGCAGCGCCGGCTCGAGTATCACAAGGGCATCGAAGAGGACTTCTTCGGCAGCTTTCGCGTGACGGGCACGGTCGAGCACAGCTTGCGGTCCGGCGATACGCTCTGGCTGCTGTCCCACAAGCTGTACGGCGTGCCGACATGGCTCATCCACCGATACAATCCGGACGTCGATTTCTCGAAGCTCCACCCCGGAGTGAAGCTGGAGATTCCGATCGTGGAGAAGGTCGCGAGCTAACCCGGCGCCGCGGCGTCGGCCGCATCGAGCTGCGGCTGCGCCACCTGGCCCAGCTGTTCCACTCGTTCGACCCGTCGCCCTTCCGCGAGCGCGAGCTCGACGCGCAGGCCGCGGAGTTCATCGCCGACTGGGCGCGCGAGTTCCCGCGCAAGATGGAGCTCGAGCTCCTGGTGCACCTCGAGGAGCAGCGCTCCGAGCCGCCGGAGGATCTGAACTCGATCGTGGGCGAGGCGGTGGCGAACCACTTCACCTACCGCGCCGACTCGAAGCACCGCGAGCACCGCGCGCTGATGGCGCGCGGCCGCAGGAGCCTGGTGCTGGGGCTGGTGTTCTTCGGCGCGGCGATCGCGATCGCGAACGCCATCGTCAAGGGCGAAGGCCTGCCGCTGGTCGAGCTCACGCGCGAGACGGTGCTGATCGGAGGCTGGGTCGCGCTGTGGCGGCCGCTGGAAATCTTCGTCTACGACTCGTGGGACGTGCGCCGGCAGGAGCGCGAGTTCCGCCGGCTCGCGCGCATGAAGGTGCGGGTCGAGTGCCCGCGCGCCTGACGGCAGAGCGCTTGCTCCGGGAGATCAGCGACGCGCCGGTCGGGTCAGGGCGCAGACAGCCGGCCGCCGAGATGCTCGCCGAGGCGGCGCCCGCCGCGAGCGCGCAGCTTGCGCAGCTCGCGCGCGAACGCATCGACCGCATCGTGGAGCGCCGGCTCGAGCTCGCTGCCGGTGCGGCGCGCTGCGATCTCGCGCCCTCTCGTGCGCCCGCTGACGTGCACCTCGCGGCCGCCCCGGCGGTGGTGCCAGCTCTCGCGGCCGGCGATCCGCACCACGGACAAGTCGTCGTGCTGTGCGGCGATGCGCCACAGCCTCGACTCGACCGCGGCGCGCTCCGCGTCCCCGATTTCGGTCATTCCGTCCCACTGGATCTGCATCTCGGGGAGAGGTGCAACGGCCGTTCCCATTCGCTCAGCGCTCGCGCAAGAGCTCCCGCGCGATGATCGTGCGCTGGATCTCCGAGGTCCCCGCGCCGATCTCCATCAGCTTCGCGTCGCGCGCGATCCGCTCGACCGGGTAGTCGCGGGTGTAGCCGTAGCCGCCGAAGATCTGCACCGCGGCCAGGCCGGCGCGCGTGGCGATTTCGGAGGAGAACAGCTTCGCGGCCGAGGCCAGCTTGGCGCAGCCGCTCGCCTGCGCGACGCACAGCTCCGCAGCTTCGTAGACCAGGAGCCGCGCTGCTTCGACGTCGACGTACATGTCGGCGAGCAGCTTCTGCACCATCTGGAACTCGCCGATCGGGCGGCCGAACTGCTCGCGCTCGCGCGCCCAGGCCACGGAGTGGTCGAGCGCGGCCTGCGCCAGGCCGACCGACACCCCGGCGAGCGTCGCGCGCTCGACGTCGAGCCCGCGCATCATCATCGCGACGCCGCGGTTCTCCTCGCCGATGCGGTCGGCGGCGGGGACGCGCATCGCGTCGAAGCGCAGCTCGGCGGTCGGGCTGCCGCGCATGCCCATCTTCTCGAGCGTGCGGCTGCAGCTGAAACCGGGGGTCTTCGCGTCGACCAGGAACACCGAGATGCCGCGCGCGCCCTGGGCGGGGTCGGTGCGCGCGTACACCACCAGCGTCTCCGCCTCGGACCCGTTGGTGATGAAGGTCTTGCCGCCGTCGAGCACGTAGTCGCCGCCCTCGCGCACCGCGCGCGTGCGCATGCCGAGCGCGTCGGAGCCCGAGCCCGGCTCGGTCAGCGCCCAGGCGCCGATGGCTTCGCCGCTGCACAGCCGCGGCAGCACCTGCTTCTTCTGCTCGTGCGAGCAGTCGCGCGCGATCGCGCCGACGCAGAGCACCGCGTGCGCGCCGTACGAGAGCGACACCGAGCCGGAGACGCGCGCGAGCTCCTCCATGATCAGCGTCGCGCCGAGGTAGTCGCCGCCGCTTCCGCCGTACTCCTCGGGCACCAGCACGCCGAGCGCGCCGACCTCGCCGAGCTTGCGGAAGAAGTCGCGCGGGAACCAGTCGTCCGCGTCGATGCGCGCGGCGATCGGGGCCAGCTCCGCCTGGGCCAGGCGGCGCACCGCGTCGCGGGTGAGCTCGTGGTCGCTGGTGAGCTTCATCAGGACTGGAAGATGGTCTCGTCGGGCAGCCGGATCGCCGTCAGCGGACCCCCGTAGACGGCCCCGGTGTCGATTCCGATCGAGTATGGAAGGTTCCAGCGTACACCGAAGTCCGGCAGCGGGGTGTGGCCGTAGACGACCGTCACGCCCAGGCTGTGCGGCAGGTCGGCGGTCTCCCGCTGCCACAGCAGGTCGCGCGCGGTCTCGCGCGAGAGCGCGTACTTCGCGTCCGAGAGCGCGAGCGCGGCCTTCGACAGGCCGGCGTGCACGAACGCGTACTCGCCCTCCAGGTGCCACAGCTGCAGGTTCTGGAAGAAGCGCTCGTGCTCGGGCTCGAGCGCGAAGTCGTCGTCGCCCTTGAAGTAGCCGTAGCTGGCGAGCGTGGTCTCGCCGCCGTTGTGCAGGAACGCCTCGGAGCCGAAGTAGTTCGCGCCCTTCCAGCCCAGGAACGCGAGGAACATCGCCTCGTGGTTTCCCATCAGGTGGATGCACTCGTAGCGCTTCCCGAGCTCGATCAGGTCGTCCACCACGCCCTTCGGGTTGGGCCCGCGGTCCACGTAGTCGCCGATGAACAGCAGCCGGTCGCCCCGCTGCAGCGGCATGCGCGAGAGAAGCCTGGCGAGCTCGTCGCGCATGCCGTGGATGTCGCCGATCGCGTAGAGCATTCCCGGGCTCTTATCGGAAGGCGTGCGCTGCACTTGCCGGGGGCGCATGCGCATCCGCGCGCGCACCGAGCTGGCCGCAGGCGGCGTAGATGTCGTCTCCGCGCGAGCGCCGCAGCGTCGCGCTGGCGCCGGCCTCGACCAGCGCGGCCAGGAAGGCATCCATCCGGGCCTCGCTGGGGCGGCGATCCCCGGTGCCCGGGTGCTCGTTCAGCGGAATCAGGTTCACCTTGGCGCGCGCCTGCGCCGCCAGCGCGGCCAGCGCGCGCGCGTCGGCGGGCGAATCGTTCACCCCCGCGATCAGCGTGTACTCGAACGACAGCCGCTCGCGCCGGGGCGTGGGGAAGGCGGCGCAGGCCTCGAGCAGCTCCGCGATCGGGAAGCGCCGGTTGAGCGGCACCAGCACGTCGCGCAGCTCGTCGCGCGCGGCGTGGAGCGAGACCGCGAGCCGCACCGGCACGGCGCGTCCGAGCTCGGCGATCTTCGGCGCGACGCCGGCGGTCGACACCGTGATGCGTCGGGGCGCGAGCCCGAAGGCGTCGGGATGGGTGAGCACGCGGATCGCCTGCACCACGTTCTTCAGGTTGAGCAGCGGCTCGCCCATGCCCATGAACACCACGTGGGTGAGCGCGCGGCCCTCCTCCGCCAGCAGCTCGGCCGCGTGCAGCGCCTGGTCGACGATCTCGTCGGCGTGCAGGTTCCGGCCGAGGCCCAGGCGGCCGGTCGCGCAGAAGCTGCAGTCGAGGCTGCAGCCGACCTGCGACGACACGCACAGCGTCCGGCGGCGCTCCTCGGGGATCAGCACGGCCTCGATCCGCGCGCCGTCGACCGTGGCGAGCGCGAGCTTGCGCGTGCCGTCGGCGGCCTGGTGCACGGCCTCGAGCCGCAGCGAGCGCGTGCTCCACTCGAGCGCGAGCTGCTCGCGCAGCGCGGCCGGCAGGTTCGGCATCGCCGCGAAGTCGCGCACGCGCCGCGCGTAGAGCCAGTGCGCGACCTGCGCTCCGCGGAAGGCTGGTGCACCGGCGGCGGCGAAGGCCGCGCGCAGCTCGTCGGGGGTGTGGGCGAGCAGCGGCTTCACGGGGCCCTACGATAGTCGAAGTACGCGATCTCGCGACCCGCCTCCCGCCACTCGCTCTCGTAGGCAGTCGCCCGCCGCGGCGGCGGCTCCGCGGTCCAGGGCGCGGGGGTGTGCAGGTTGGCGAACCAGGGCTGCGCGGCCATCACCTCCGCGATCCAGTCGCGATAGCCGGGATGGTCGGTCGAGAGGTGCAGGAGCGCGCCCGGCGCGAGCGCCGCGGCGAGGCGCTCGACCAGCGGCGCCTGCACCAGCCGGCGCCGCCAGTGGCGCTTCTTGGGCCAGGGGTCGGGACAGTGGATCCAGCACTCCTCCACGCAGCCGGGCGGCAGCACGCGCTCGAGCGCGAACTCGGCTGGCGCGTGCAGCAGGAAGACGTTCGCGAGCCCGCGCCGCTCGGCGCGGCGCGCCACCTTCTCCACGCGCTTGCGCGAGATCTCGACGCCCAGGAACGCGCGCTTCGGGCTGACCTCGGCCAGCTCGAGCAGCAGCTCGCCGCGGCCGAAGCCGAGCTCGAGCGCGATGCGTTCGGCGCCCAGCACCGCCGCCGGCCCGCGCTCGCGCAGCTCTTCTCCAGAGACGATGGGGGCTATCGAATCTTCCTGCGCTTGCGCGACAGGTAGTCGACCATCACGTACTCGCCGATCTGACCCGGCGTGGTGTAGAACGCGCGGCCCTTGTTGATCCGGGTCATCGCTTCGACGAAGCGCATCAGCTCGGGTGAATCGTCGAGCATGAAGGTGTTGATGGTGATGCCCTTGCGCGTGACCCGGCTGACCTCGCCCAGCGTCTCGCGGTTGGCGCGCGGGCTGGTGCCGCCCACGCCGCTGGGCCACTCCACCCGCAGCTCGTCGCCGACGAAGTAGGCGGTGGGCTGGCCGTCGGTGATCACGATGATCTGCTTGTTCGCCGACGGGTTGCGGTCGATCAGCCGCTGCGCGACGCGCAGGCCGTCCTGCAGGTTGGTGAACGGGTCCTCCATGTTCCACACGAGCTCGGGCAGCTCCGGGATGGTGAGCTCGCGCGCGCGGGTGTAGAAGCCGACGATGAAGAAGCGGTCGCGCGGGTAGCGGGTGCGGATCAGCTGGTCCATCGCGATCGCGACCCGCTTGGCGGCGGGCCAGCGCCCCGACCACGACATCGACCAGCTCATGTCGAGAAGCAGCACCGTGGTGGTGTCGGTCTGCTGGTCGGTGTCCCAGACCTGCAGGTCGCCGGGCGCGAGCTGGAGCGGCACGCGCGCGCGGCTGGGGTCGCGCAGGAGCGCGTTGCGCACCGTGGCGACCGCGTCCAGGTGGGCCGGCTCGCCGAACACGTAGGGCTTCGAGCGCTCGATCGTGATCGGTCCGCCGCCGCGGTGCAGCGTCGCGTGCGCGCCAGGCGCGCCGCGCTTCAGCGAGCCGTAGATGTCCTCGAGCGCGAGCTCGCCGATGCGGCGGATCGCGCGCGGCGTGAGCTCGAGCCCGTTCTCGCCGGGGCGCACGAAGCCGCCCTCCTCGAGCCGCTGGCGCATGTCGCGCAGGATCAGGATCGACTCGACGCCCTCGTCGCCCGCGATCTCGCGCAGCTCGTCGAGCGAGATCTGCTCGAAACGGCCCTCGAGCAGGTTGCGCGCGAGCCGGCCCAGCCGCTCCACCTCGCGCATCAGCTCGAGCGCCTCGTCGAACGACAGCGAGTGGCCGCCGCGCAGCATCTGGCGGTTGCGCGCCTGGAACTCTTCCAATGCGCGGACAAGGTCGAGCTCGGCCTCGAGCTCGCGGAAGTCGGCTTCGGCGTCGCCGTCGGCCCAGTCGTGGTCGCCGAAGCGCTTCAGCGCCTCCGACAGCCGCCGGGGCAGCGCGTCCTTGCGCTTCTTGAACTCGTTCCAGCGCTTCGAGTCGACACCGTTCCGTGTCGACTGCGCGCGCTCCTCGCGCTCGAGGATGTCGCGTAGCCGCTCCCAGCGCTCGTCGAAGGTGCGCTCCATGTTGTGGCCGGCCATTCGCTCGCGCGCCTGCTGGCGCAGCTGCTGCAGCAGCTCCTCCACCCCGAGCACGCGGAAGTCCATGCCGGCGAGCTCGAAGCCCTGGTAGCGCATCCAGGACAGCGCCTCGTCGACGCTCATGCCCTCCATCAGGTGGCGCGACAGCTCGTCCAGCGCTGCTTCGGCCGCCAGCGAGAACGCGCGCTGGGTCCCGTCCCAGCGGCTGTAGCGCACCCGCGCCATCTACGACCCGTAGGTCAGCCGGCGGCCCGCGACCTCGCGGTTGAGCTTGTTCTGCAGGTGCAGGCCCTCGAGCACGAGCTCGACCGCCGCCGCGATCCGCGCTGGGCTCGAGCCGCAGCCGAGCAGCTCCACTGCTTTTCGCAGCCCCGCGATGTTGTCGAGGCCCTCGGCGTATTCCTTCGCCGGCAGCTCGTCGCCGACCTCGACCTTCCAGCCGTCGTCGAAGGCGCGCACCACCGACTCGAGGTCGAAGCCCCCGCACACCTCCTCGAACACCGAGAGCACCGCGCGCTTGCCCAGCGAGTCCAGGATCTCGTTCTCGCTCTTCTCGCTGCCGGCGTACTCGAGCTCCATCTTGCCGCCCATCGACGCGCGCAGCGCCGGCAGGTCGGTGAGCCGCGGCACTGCCTCCTTCTCGCCCAGCAGCAGCGCCCGCCGTTCGGCGCAGGCGATGATCGTCTCGTAGTTCGCGATCGAGGCCCGCACCGACACGCCCGAGACCTGGGAGACGTCGGGGCTCTTGCGCGCCTGGATGGTGAGCTCGGCCACGATCTGCTCGATGAAGAACGGCACGAACAGCTCGCCTCCGCTCTCGCGCGGCTTGCGCCGCTCCTGCTTCATCACCGCGATCTCGAGCTCGCGCGTGGGCGGGTAGTGGGTGCGGATCTGCGCCTGGTAGCGGTCCTTGAGCGGCGTGATGATGCGGCCGCGGCGGGTGTAGTCCTCGGGGTTCGCGCTGGCCACGACCAGGATGTCGAGCGGCAGGCGGACCTTGAAGCCCTTCACCTGGAAATCGCGCTCCTCCATCACGTTGAACAGCCCGACCTGCACTTTCTCCGCCAGGTCGGGCAGCTCGTTGATGCAGAAGATTCCCCGGTTGGTGCGCGGGATCAGGCCGAAGTGGATGGTGGACTCGTCGGCGAGATAGTGACCCTCGGCGACTCGGATCGGGTCGATCTCGCCGATCAGGTCGGCGACTGAGGTGTCCGGGGTGGCGAGCTTCTCGCCGTAGCGCGAGCCGCGGCCGATCCAGGCGATCGGCGTGCGGCCCCCGAGCTCCGCCACGCGCGCGCGGCCCCAGTGGCTGATCGGCGCCAGCGGGTCGTCGTTCACCTCGCTGCCGTCGATGATCGGCACCGTCTCGTCGAGCAGCTCGACGAGCTTGCGGATCATCTTCGACTTCCCCTGGCCGCGCTCGCCCAGGAAGATCATGTCGTGGCCGGCGAGGATCGCGTGCTCGAGCGCCGGCACCACGCTCTCGGCGTAGCCGATCATCTCCGGCATGAAGGGCTCGTGCGCGCGCAGCCGCGCCGCGAGGTTCGCGCGCATCTCCTCGCGCACCGTGCGCGGCCGGTAGCCCGAATCGACGAGCTCACCGAGCGTGCTGGGTCGGACCACTCTCTCGCCCCTCCGGCCGCGGACCTCCACGGCGGGGCGCATTGTACGCCGAACTACTTCGCGTCGTCCTGTTTGCCCTTGTCGTCGTCGCCGCTCGTTCCGTCGCTCTTGTCGCCGCCCTTGTCGCTGCCGCGATTCTTGTCCTCGTCGGTACTCTCGTCGCTCTTCTCGCGGTCGGTGCCGATGATCAGCTTCAGTCGCTCCTGGATGATCGGCAGCTTCGGGTCGTCGCTGCGCAGCTTGTCGGAGCCCGGGTACTTGGCGATCTCGTTCTTGGTGTTCTGGATGCGCTCTTCCGTGGCCGGATGGCTGGCGAGGAAGCGCGGCATGCCGCCGCCGCCGCTGCCGACCTCCTTCTGCAGCGTCTCGAACATGCTGACCATGCCGTTCGGGTTCCAGCCCGCGTTGACCATGGTCTCGACCGCGAGCGCGTCCGCCTCGCGCTCGTCGTCGCGCGTGAAGCTGGTGATCACCGCCTGGTCTGCGACCGCGCCGGCGAGCGACCCCAGGTTGCCGAAGATCGGGTTGCCCCCGGTCAGGATGTAGGCCGCCAGCCCGAAGAACTGCGTCACGAAGCCGGTGTTGCGCGCGGTGTTGGCCATCTTGGCCACGTGGCGGGCGGTGACGTGGCCCATCTCGTGCGAGAGCACGCTCGCGAGCTCGGCGCCGTTCTTCACCGCCAGGACCAAGCCCGTGTTCACGTACATCGCGCCGCCCGGGATCGCCTGCGCGTTGATCTCCTCGTCCTCGACCAGGTAGAAGCGGAACTCGAACGGCGACGGGCGTGCGGAGGACGCGAGCGACGCGCCGAACTGGCGCAGGTAGTTCACGGACACCGGGTCGCGCACGAAGGTCATCTGCTTGCGCAGCTCCTGCTGCGTGCGCGCGCCGAGCTCCTTCTCCTCCTCGACCGAGAGCGTGCCGCAGCCGGTGAGGACCAGCGCCAGCGCGATCAGGGCGAATCCGCGCGGCGCGATCCGCCGAGTCACTCGGCCCCCTCGTCTTCCGCGCGCACCTGCGTCTTCTCCAGCGTGGAGATCACCGCCCGGATCACCGACACCACGGCGGTGTCGAAGTGGACGTTGTCGATGATCGGCAGCCCGTAGCGCTCGGCCTCCGCCACGAGGTAGCGCTGGATTGCAAGGATCTCATCGAAGTGCTCGAGGTAGCGGTCGGCGGAGCGGCTGCGCGCCTTGGCGGTGCGGGCGGCGAAACGGCGGCGGTAGGCCTCGGGATCGAGCGCCCCGGTCATGATGAAGGTCACGTGGGCGCGCCCGGCGAAGCGGCCGAGCTCCAGCATGCCCGGCACCAGGTTCGCGCCCTCGATCAGCATGCTGGTGTTCTCCTCGACCGCCCGCTCCAGCAGCGCGTGCACGCCCACGGCGATCTTCTGCGCCTGCTCGCGAAAGCCGACGACCACCGGGTCGCCGACCAGCGAGGCCGCCCGGGGCAGCGCGAGGTAGGCGTCGAAGGTGGAGCAATGGATCTCCGGCATGAGGTCCGGCGAGAACATCAGACGCATGATCTGGCGGATCGAATCGGTGCCGATCACGCGCGGGAGCTCGAGCCGGCGCGCCACCTCGATCGCGAGCGTGGTCTTGCCCGAGCCGGTGGCGCCGCCGAGCAGCACCAGGCTGGGCTTGCCGTCGTCCCGGGCGCTGCGCCAGACGCGGTACCAGCTGGCGGGTCCGGGGCCGTCGGTGCGCTCGATGGTCGCGGCGACCAGGTGGCGAAGCTCGGTGCGGTCGATCGCGACACGCCCTTGCCGCAACAGGCTCTGCTCGATCTCGCGCGCGATGTCGTGGGCGTCGCCGGGCTCGAGCCCGGCGCCCATCAGCGACACCGACAGGATGCCCTTCGAGAACGGGCTCCACGAGCCGTCCTCTTCGACCACGCGCGGCGGCTCGACCTGGTCGGTCGCGGGCGCGAGCGCGTCGAGGTCGTAGCGGTCGTCGAGCAGCTCGTCGATCAGGCTGGAGAGCTCTTCGATCCGTACCCGGCCGCGCGAAGCGATGCGGTCGCGTACGCTCGTGGCGGTCTCGAAGGCGACGTCGAACGGAACCCCGCGGGTGACCAGCGACTGGACCAGGATCCCGCGCATGAACGGCCGCGCTCCGTCGGGGCCGACGACGACCAGAACTGGCTCTTCCACGGCGCGTTCGACGGTATCAAATGAGGGGTTCAGCAGCGAGCAGACGCAGCGCCACGCCGTGGCGGACCCCGCGCTCCGACACGGTGAAGCCGTCGGCGCCGAGGCAAGCGAGCACCAGCTCGAGACACACGAGCCCGGCGACGATCACGTCCGCGCGCCCCGGCTCGAGCCCGGGCAGACGCTTGCGCTCCGCGACACCGAGCTGTGCCAGCCGCTCGATCCAGCGCGCGAGCACCGCGCGCGACAGCGCGAGGCCCTCGACTCGCTCGGGCCGGTAGACGGCGAGCCCGAGCTCGAGCGCCGCGAGCGTGGTCGCGGTGCCGGCGACCGCGACCACGGCGGCTCCGGGCGGCAGACCGGCGGGCAGCGACTCCACCAAGGGCGCGGCGGCGGAGCGCACCGTCTCGCGCAGCGCCGCGAGGTCCGCGGACGGGATCGGATGGTGCGGCAGGTGCGCCTCGGTGAGGCGGACGCTGCCGAGCGGCAGGGACACGCCGCGCACCCGGGCGCCGGCCGACTCGCGCCAGGCGACCTCGGTGCTGCCGCCGCCGACGTCGATCACCGCCAGCGCGCCGCGGCTCCCACCGAGCTGCCGGCGCGTCGCCTCGACGGTGAGCTCGGCCTCCTCTTCGCCGGACAGGAGGCGCGCGCCGTCGACCAGCCCTTCGCGCACCAGGCCGGCGAGGAACTCCCCTCCTCCGCGCGCCTGGCGCAGCGCCTCGGTCCCCACCGCGACCAGCCGGGCGACCGACTCGGCCCGCGCGATGTCGGCGAACTCGGCGATCGCAGCCCGGGTGCGCGCGACGGCCTCGCCGGCGAGCTCGCCGGTCGCGAACACCCCCTGCCCCAGCCGGGTGATGCGGGCCTCGTCGCGCAGCACGCTGCCGTCCGCTGCCACCACCAGCAGCAGCACGGTGTTCGAGCCCACGTCCAGCACGCCGATTCCGCCGGGACGGGTGCGTCCTCCATTGCCCATCACTGTCACCTGCTGCTAACGTTGGTCGCGTTCCACCGGGGGGTAGGGAGCTTGAGGGAGATCTCGCGATCTGCCTCGACCATTTTGCGAGCTCGAGCTGTGCGCGGAGCGCGCCAGCTTAGAGCGCTCGCGGTCTCGAAGCCTCCCCTGTCCACCTTCGGCGCACGCGCTATCGGGGCTGTCTCGCAGAAGGGGGAGGGACAGGAATGCGCTGCATCGCGGTGATGAACCAGAAGGGGGGCTGCGGCAAGACGACCACCGTCGTCAGCCTGGCCGGCTGTCTCGCTGCCGAAGGGCACGACGTACTGGTGATCGACATGGACCCGCAGGCGCACGCCACGCTCGGGCTGGGCGTCGATCCCGAGGAGCTCGACGAGAACCTCTACGACGTGCTGGCCGAGCCCGAGGGCGCCGGCGCGAAGCTCGCCAACGTGATCGTGCCGGCCGGGGAGAAGCTCGACGTCGCGCCGTCGGGCGTGATCCTCTCCGCGCTCGAGCAGAAGCTCACCTCCGAGGGCGCGCGCGGCCGGACCGAGCGGCTCGCGGCGGCGCTGGCCAAGCTCGAGAAGGGCTACGACTTCGCGCTGATCGACTGCCCGCCGAACGTGGGCATCCTCACCTTCAACGCGCTGCGCGCCGCGGCCGAGGTGATCATCCCGCTGGAGACCAGCTACTTCTCGATGCACGGCGTGGCGAAGCTGCTCGAGACGATCGCCCTGCTCGAGGACCGCATCGGCCACTCTTTGAAGATCCGCATCCTGCCCACGCTGTTCGACGGGCGCACGCGCTTCGCCAAGCGCGCGCTGGCGGAGATCCGCGAGACCTACAAGGACCTCGTGTTCGACTCGGTGATCCGCTCCAACGTGCGCCTGCGCGAGGCGGCGCAGCGCGGGATCCCGATCGCCAAGCTGGACCGCCGCTCCTACGGCTTCGTCGACTACATGTCGCTGGCGCTCGAGGTGCTGTACGACCGCGAAGAGGAGGAGCTGCCGGCCGCGCCGCCGCCGCCGTCGCTGCCGACCGACGCAGAGATCTCGAACGCCGGCGCCAAGGGCGTGGTGTTCACCTTCAAGGACCCGCACGTGCGCGACGTCCGGCTGGCGGGTGACTTCAACAACTGGGTCCCGGACCAGGGCGTCGAGACGCGCCAGGGGCCGGGCGGGACCTGGGAGAAGGTCGTGCGCCTCGGACCGGGCGTGTACCAGTACCGCTACTTCGTCGACGGCGAGTGGCAGCCCGATCCCAGCAACCCGCGCCGCGTCGAGGGTCCGGCCGGCGGGGTAAACTCCGTCCTCATCATCAACTGAGAGCAAGGGCGCGCGGGCGTCCCTCTCGGGCGGAGTCTCGGCTTGGCGCGCAAGAACCTGGGCGACGTCCTCCACTACTTCATCCCGGAGGACGAGCAGAGCGAGGCGCGCGCGCGCACGGCCCCGGAGCCCGGGACGAGCGCACCGGCAGGGCCGGCCCCGCGGGTGTGCCTGCCCGCCTCGCCCGACCGCCTGCTCTGGTGTGCGCTCGCGCTCGAGCTGGCCGGGGCGCTGGCCGCGGAGCGCGGCTGCGCGCGGGTGGAGGCCTCGTTCCCCACCAGTGCGCTCCTGCCCGAGGTCCCGGGCGTCGAGCTCCGCGCGGGCGAGCGCCCTCCGGCGGCGCTGGCGAGCGCGCTCGCCGCGGTGCCGAGCGAGGAGCCCGCGCTCGCGCTCGAGCGCCCCGAACGCGTGCCCGAGCTCCTCGCGCGCGCCGGACGCGGGCTCGACGCGCTCCTGCTCCCCGTCGATGCCTCGCCGGCGGGCGTCGCGCGCGCGCTGCGGATGCTGCGCGAGCTCGCTCCGGCGCTCGCGGGCGTCCGCGTCTGCGCCTGGGTGGTCGGCGCCAGCACTGCGCTCGAGGCGACGGAGCTGGGCGAGCGGCTCGCCGCGGCCGCGCGTCGCCAGCACGGGCTCGCGATCGAGGTCGCTCCGGCGCTGCCGCGCGACCCCGCGCTGTTCCGCGCGCTGCTCCGCGGTGAATCGCTGCACGCGTCGGACGATGGGTCCGGCGCGGGCGCGCGCGAGCTCCGCGCGCTGTCGCGCAGCCTCTCGCCGCGCAGGGCCGCGTGAGCCGGCAGGCGCGCGCGCGCTCCAAGGCGCGCCCGCTCCCCGCGGGCGGGGTCCTGCTCGCCGACGGGCGCGAGACCCGCTGGAGCGCGCTCTCGCGCGGCGAGCGGCTGCACGGCTGGACGTTCCGGCCGGCGCGCGGGGAGCGGCCCGCAGCGGTGCTGCTGTGCACGCCCGACGGCGCCGCCGCGCACGAGCTCGCCCTGCGCGCGCGCGCGGCCTGGCAGGGACACGCGGTGGCGGTGTTCGATCTGGTGCTCTGCGGCTCGCGGCGGAGCGACAAGCTGTCCGCCCAGGTGTTCGACCCTGCCGCGCCGCTGGCCGCGCGCCTGCGCGCGGACCTCGCCGCACAGACGGCGGCGGACCTCGCCACCGCGACGGCGCTGCTGCGCGCCGACCCGGCGCTCGACGCTGCGCGGCTGTCGCTCGTCGGCGTCGGGCTCGGCGCGGTGCTCGCGCGCGAGTTCGGCGCGGCCGACCACGGCCTCGCTGCCGTCGTGCTGGAGCCCGACGCGGCGCCCGACGACGCCTGGCTGCGCGCGGTCGCGGCGCGCCTGCCCCGCTAGCGCTGCACGACCGGCGGGCCGAGCTCGAGCGCGAGCAGCGTCCCCGCGCTCACCAGCCAGGGCAGGCACAGGAACGAGAGGCCCGGCAGCGCGTAGAGCGCGAGCGCGAACCCGCCGAAGCAGAGCATCTCGACGCGGTGCGCGAGGATCCAGCGCCGGCGCACGGCGAACGGGACCTCGCGGCGGTCGAGCGCGAAGCCGGTGTAGTCGAGCGGCAGGAACAGCGCCGAGAACAAGAGCGCGACCGCGCCCGCGAACGGCGCGAGCCCCGGCACCAACCCCAGCGCGAGCAGGATCGCCTGCCCCGTCACGAAGAACGCGACGCGCTTCGCCTCCTCGCGCACGCAGCGCGCGGCGTGGCGCAGCACCGCCGCGAGCCCGCGCGCCTCCGCGGGCGCAGGGCCCCCCGCGATCCGCTCCACGCGCGCGGAGAGCGCGTCGAGAAACGGCGCGGCGATCACGCCGCCGACCAGCGTGAAGCTGGCATAGACCGCGAGCGCGAGCGCCGCGAGCAGGACGGCCTTCACCAGCCACGCCAGCGCCCACAGCGGCACGGCGAGCAGGGTCCCGTACCAATGGAGAGGCGTCGGCAGCTCGAGCCAGCGCTCGAGCGGCGCGGCCAGCGTGTCGAGGTGCGCGACGAACAGCGCGACCGCGAGCCCGAACGCCAGTGCATTCAGCGCGAACGGGATTGCCGCCCAGGGCCAGAGCGAGCGCTCGCGGCGCAGCAGCGCAGCCGCGCGGCGCAGCGCGCGGAGCGCGGCGGTCATGCGTCGATCAGCGCGAGGATCCGGTCGCGGTGACGCGCCAGCGAGGCGTCGTCGGGCGCCTCGAGGTTGAGCCGCAGCAGCGGCTCGGTGTTCGACGGGCGGAGGTTGAACCACCAGTCGGGGTAGCCGATGGTGAGCCCGTCGAGCTCGTCGGCCTCTCCGTCGCGGAACTGCGCGCGCACCCGCGCGAGGGTCGCCGGCACGTCGGCCACGCGGCGATTGATCTCGCCGCTCTGTCGGTACTTCCGGTAGGGACTCCAGAGCTCGGAGAGCGGCCGCTCGCGCAACGCGAGCGCCTCGAGCAGGAGCAGCATCGCCGCCGCGCCGTCGTCGGCGATGTAGCCCGCCGGGAAGCGGAAGTAGTAGTGGCCCGAGAGCTCACCGCCGAAGCAGGCGCCCCGCTCGCGCATCACTGCCTTCATGAAGGCATGGCCGACCCGGCTGCGCACCGGCTCCGCGCCCCGGGCGCGCAGCGTCTCGGGCACGATCCGGCTCGAGCGCAGGTCGTACAGGATGGGGATCCCCGGTCCGGCTCCGAGCAGCTTGCGCTCGAGGATCACGTCGCAGAACAGCGCCGTCATCAGGTCCGCGGGCACGGCTTCGCCCGTCTCGTCGACGAACACCGCCCGGTCGCCGTCGCCGTCGAACGCGATGCCCAGATCGGCGCCCCGCTCGCGCACCGCGCGCTGCAGGTCGCGCAGGTTCTCGGCCTTGAGCGGATCCGCCTCGTGGTTCGGGAAGCTGCCGTCGGGCTCGAAGTACAGCCGCGTGGTCTCGAGCGGCAGGCGCTCGAACAGGCCGAGCAGCGCCTCGCCGCCGATGCCGTTGCCCGCGTCGACCACGGCGCGCAGGCGCGGGCGCGCGGGAAAGAGCTCGAGCAGGCTCTGGTAGTACGCGTCCTTGAAGTTCCGCTCGCCGACACGCTGGTGTGTCGGCGGCGCGGGCTCGTCGGCGAGCGTGAGTGCGCGGTCGCGGATCGCGGCGAGACCGGACTCGATCCCGATCGGCACCGCGTTCGCCGCGCAAAGCTTGAAGCCGTTGTAGCGGCCCGGGTTGTGCGAGGCGGTGATCATCGCGCCGGCCCCCGCGCGGGTCGCGGCAGTCGCGAAGTAGAGGATCGGGGTCGAGACCCGGCCGATCTCGATCACCTCGAGGCCCTCGGCAGCGAGGCCGTTCACGAACGCGCTGCGCAGCTCCTGCGCACTGGCGCGCATGTCCCAGCCGACCACGACCGGCCCCTGCTGGACGTGCCGCGCGAAGGCGCGGCCGATCGCGAGCGCGGCGCGCCCGTCGAGCTCGTCGGGCACCGTGCCGCGGATGTCGTAGGCCTTGAAGATCGCTGGCTTCATGGCGCGGCAGTGTCGGGGCTCGCTCGGTTGACTTCAACCTCGCGAATGCCGACCTTTCCCCGCATGTTCGGTCTCGGAGCCAGCGAGCTCTTCATCATCCTCTTGATCGTGATCGTGCTCTTCGGGGCGAACCGCCTGCCGCAGATCGGACAGGGCATCGGCGAAGGCATCAAGAACTTCCGCGAGGCGATGAAGGCGCCGCCTCAGATCGACGTCACGCCGCGGAAGGACGAGGACGAGAAGGGCCCCGAGGCCTAGCGACCGCCAGGCGCCTCACTGGGGCGCGGGCGCCGCCGGCACGACATCGCTTCCCGCCGCGTTCCCGGACTGAGCCGGCGCGGGCGCAGGCGCCTGCGGCTTCGCCAGCTGCGTGTTCGCTGCTGGCGCGTGCGGGCTCGGCTCGGGCGCGCGCACCGGCACGGGCGCCGGCGCGTTCGCCGTCGCGGTCCCGCGCGCCGGCACACGCCCCGGCGTGAGCGTGACCTGCAGCCGGCGCGCGCTCGCCGGCGGATCGGGAAGCAGCGCGGTGAACCCGGTGACCTTCGGGCCGACGCCCGAGAGCTCACCGGCGTCGCTCGCCAGCCGCACGCCGAGCTCGTCGGGCGCGATCTCGGCGTCGTCGAGCCGCTCGAGCCACGCGCGGCGCGGCTCGCCCACCGGCTGTCCGCCCGCCTCGAGCAGGGTGACCTGGACCTCGGGCGGGGGAGCGGCACCGTCGGGGAACAGGTTCCCGCGCACGACCAGCACCCGCTCGCCCGAGCTGTCGCGCGCGACGAAGGTCTCCACGTCCGAGGTGATCCAGCCCGCCGCCTGCTCCGCGGTCGGTGCGCTCTCGCCGACCTCGCGCTGCAGCGCGAGGCCGCGCACCGCACCGCCCAGCAGCGCCACGCCGACGAAGAAGGCCGCGACCTGCACGACGCGCGCGAGCGAGCCGCGCGCCTCGGGATCGAACGACGAGACGGCCGGCGCCTGTCGCTTCCTGGTGTTGGCCGGCTCGCCCTCCTCGGCGAACAGCGGCGCGCTGCCGCTCGCGCTGACCGGGGCCGCGCCCGCATCGCCCTGCTTCACCAGGCCGAAGGAAGCGCCTGCCGCGAACACGTCGGCGGGCTGCTCCGAGCGGGTCAGCGCGTCCCAGCCGGGATCGGTCTCTTCGTCGTCGCCGAGCGAGCCGCCGAAGCCGGCGTCGAGCTCGAGCGAAGGACCGGCCTTCGCGCCCGCCTTGCGCTCGCGCTCCGCCGCCGGGGGCTCGTCTTCGCTGAAGAACTCCGACGGCGGATCTTCCTTCAGCCCGGAGCCGAACTCGACCTTGGCGTTGCTGGCGAGCTTCGGCGCACCGAGGTCGAGCATCTCCTGGGCGGTCTTGCCGGTGGTCGAGACCACGCGCTCTTCGAGCGGCACAGGTGGCGCGGGCGCGGGCTCCGGCTCGGGCGGTCGCGTCGCCAGCCGCTCGATCTGGGGCTCGGCCGAAGGCTGGGCGGGACGTGCCGCGCGCGGCGTCGGCCGCGGGGCCGGAGCCGCCTGCCCGGACGTGCCGCCGTCCTCGAACAGGAACTCGGGGTTGTCGAGCTCGTCGTCCGCACCGGGCTCGCGCGCGGCCGGCGCGGGGACGGGGGCGCCAGCCGGCTCCTCGGCCGCGCTACCATCGCCTTCGGGTGCCGGGGCCGCGGACGAGCCTGACGAGGGCGTGATGTGAAAGCGGTGGTGGCAGCGCGAGCAGCGCACGCGCGCCCCCTTCTCGGGGATGCGCGCGTCCGCAACGTGGAAGCGTGTCTCGCAGTTCTCGCACTGGACGATCATGGCGGTGCCTCGGCGGCACCGTTCCTCGTCGGTGCCGGGAGTCGCGCGCTTGAGGCCGGACGGTGACCGAGACGCTCGACGCGCTGCTCTCGCGGCGGCTATTGCTGGTCACGGGCAAGGGCGGCACGGGCAAGACGCGGGTCGCCGCCGCGCTGGGCGTCCTGGCCGCGCGGCGAGGCGTGCGCGCGGTGGTGGTCGAGCTGGGCGACTCGGACGTCCTGCCCGAGCTCCTGCCGCCGGCGCGCCCGCAGCGGAGGGCCGAGCGCGGCCGCGAGCCACAGCCGGTCGCTGAGAATCTCTTCACGCTGCGGCTGGTGCCCGAGGAGGCCCTGCTCGAGTATCTCGAGCTGCAGCTCCACGTGCGCACGCTGGCGCGCGCGATCGTCGGAAACGCCGCCTTCCACCGCTTCCTAGACGCGGCGCCCGGCTGGCGCGAGCTCCTGACGCTCGGGAAGCTGTGGCACCTGTCGTCGCTCGAGACCCGCGGCGGCTCACCTCGCTGGCCGCTCGTCGTGGTCGACGCGCCCGCGACCGGGCACGGCCTCTCGCTCCTGTCGGTGCCGTCGGTGGTGCTCGACACCGTGCGCATGGGGCCGCTCCGGCGCAACACCGACCGCGTGCAGGCCCTTTTGACGGACGCGAGCCGCACGCTGGTGTTGCCCGTGACCCTGCCCGAGGAGCTGCCGGTGAACGAGACGCTCGAGCTGCGCGTGCGCGTGCGCGAGCTCGGCGTGGGCCTCGGACCGGTGCTCGCGAACGGCGTCGAGCCGGCGCTCGGGCTGGCCGAGCCCGAACGAGTGTTGGCCGCGCTCGCACGGGTGCCGCGGGCCGGCGCGCCGTCGCCGTTCGCCGACCCGGACGCGGTCGGCGCCGCGGCCCGGCACCGGCTGGCGCGCGCCGCGCTGCAGCGGAGCTTCCACGACGAGCTCGCGCTCGGGCTGGGCGAGCCGCCAGTCGAGCTGCCCTGGCTGGCCGGCGGAGTCGACGACCGCGCGGGCGTCGAGGCGCTCGCCGACGCGCTGAGCGGAGCGCTGCAGTGAAGCCCGATCGCTGGCTCGACTGCCGCGTGCTGGTCACGGTGGGCACCGGCGGCGTGGGCAAGACCACGATCGCCGCCGTGCTCGGGCTCGAGGCGGCGCGCGCCGGGAAGCGCGCCCTGGTGATGACGATCGATCCCGCGCGCCGGCTGGCCGACGCGCTCGGCACCGGCCCGCTCGGGCACGAGGCGCGCGAGGTGCCGCGCGAACGCCTCCAGGCGCTCGGCGTCCCGGAGGGCGGACGGCTCGCGGCATTGATGCTCGACACCAAGCGCACCTTCGACGAGCTCGTCGAACGGCTGGCGCCGACCCCCGAGGCGCGCGAGCGCATCTTCGCGAACCCGATCTACCGCAACCTCTCCGACGCGCTCGCCGGCAGCCGCGAGTACTCCGCGACGGAGAAGCTGCTGCAGGTGGTCGCCGACGATCGCTACGACCTGGTGGTGCTCGACACGCCGCCCGCGGCGCACGCGCTCGACTTTCTCGACGCTCCGCGCCGGCTCTCGGGCTTCCTCGACGGTCAGTTCCTGAAGCTCTTGCTGCACCCGGCCGCCGTGGTGGGGCGCGCGAGCTTGCGGCTCTTCCGCAGCGGCTCGGAGTTCGTGCTGCGCGCGCTCGAGCGAGTCACCGGGCTCGAGTTCCTGACTTCGATCTCCGAGTTCCTGCTCGCGTTCGAGGAGCTGCTCGCGGGCTTCGGCGAGCGCGCGCGCGAGGTGGCGCGGCTGCTGCGCGATCCGAGCTGCGGCTTCGTGCTGGTCGCCGGCCCGGACCTGTCGCAGGCCCGCCGCGCCGAATCGTTCTGGGAGCGGCTGCAGAGTGAAGGCATCCACCTGGTCGGCCTGGTGCTGAACCGAGTCCACCCCTGGCCCGGCGCCGGAGAGCCGCCCGCAGACGACGCGGGCGAGGCCGCGCAGGCCGAACGCTGGCTGGCGACGGCGCTCGGCGCGGCGGACCCCGGCCTCGCGGCGGCGCCCGCGGCCTCGGCGCTGGTGTCGGCTGCGCGCGCGCAGGCCGCGCTCGCGCGCCGCGACCGCTCGGTGCGCGAGCGGCTGGAGCGCGCCCTGCCGCTCGAGGGCGACGCGTTCCGCGCGGTGCCCCTGTTCGCCGACGACGTGCACGCGATCGAGGGTCTCGCGCGCATGGGCCGCGAGATCTTCGGAGCGCGCCGCGATGTCTGACGCGGGCGCGCGCGTGATCCGCCACCTCGCGCGCGCGTCGGCCGAGCTCGCCGCGGCGTTCGCGGCCGCCTTGCAGGCGTTCGGCGAGGAGAGCCGCGCGGCCTCGCTCGTGCGCGCGGCGCTCCGCGACGAGGAGCGGCGCTGGCGCGCGCGCAGCCCCGGCGACGCGGCGGCCGCCCGCGTCGCGGAGCTCTTCGCCGCGCTCGCGGATCTGCTCGAGCCGCCGAGGCGCGGCGAAGCGCCGGCGAAGTTTGATTCTGCTCGGGTGCAGTGGGATACTCCCGCGCGATGGCGATCCTGATCAAACGCTACGCGAACCGGAAGCTCTACAACACCGAGTCGAGCCGGTACATCACGCTGCGGGGCATCTCCGAGCTGGTGCGCGAAGGTCACGACATCTGCGTGATCGACAACGAGACGGGCGAGGAGATCACGCCGATCGTGCTGTCTCAGATCCTGGTCGACGACCAGAAGGAGAACCGCGACCGCGACTCCGCCGTGTCGGGCACGCTGCTCGCCGAGCTGATCCAGCGCGGCGGCGACGCGCTCTACAGCCTGGTGCGCCGCGGTGTAGGGGACGTCGAGACCAACCTGAACGAGATGCGCGACAACGTGAAGCGCTGGATCCGCACGCCCGGCGAGCCGCCGCGCTTCGACGCATCCGAGCTGCGCGAGACCGTGCACAACGCGGTGGAGCGCGTGCTGCGCGTCGCCGACCTGCCCACGCGCGGCGACCTCGAGGCGCTGAACAAGAACCTCGAGCGGCTGGCCGCGGCGCTGGAGAGCTTCGAGGCTCGGCTCGCGGGGCCGGCGTCAGGCGAAGACCGACCGCCGCAGCGGTAGCTCCTCGTCGAGCAGGTTCTGGATCGCGCCGCGCACCAGCTCGCGCGTGCGGTTCACGTACAGCGGGTCGGCCGCGCGCTCGACCGGCACCTCGTCGAACCAGATCGGCTCGCCGAAGCGGATGCGCCAGCGGCTCGGCAGCGGCATCAGCCCGAGCGGCCCGAGCAGCGGAAAGGTCGGCGTCACGGGCACTGGAACGCCGAGCAGCCGGCGCAGGATGCGCGGCTCGAACAGGATCGGGTGGACCTCCTCCGAGCCGATCACCGCGACCGGCACCAGCACCGCGCGCAGCCGCACCGCCAGCGACACGAAGCCGCCGCGGGCGAAGCGCTGCAGCCGGTAGCGCTCGCGGAAGGGCTTCAGCGCGCCCTTCTGTCCCTCGGGAAACGCGATCACCCAGTGGTCCTGCGCCAGCAGGCGCTCCGCGTTCTCGGCACAGGCGCGCACCGCGCCCAGGCGCGCGAGCCGCGACTGCGAGAACGGCAGCGTCGCGATCCAGTCGGCCACCAGCGCCCGCGGCCGACCGTGCGTCGGGTGCGCGCGCTCGATCGCGTGCGCGATCATCAGCGCGTCCCAGGGCAGGATGCCCGCCGAGTTCGCGACGAAGAGCACGCGCGGCGCGTCGGGAATGGCCTCTTCGCCGGTGACCTCGACCCGCCACCAGCGGTCGTACAGCCAGTCCAGCCAGCGGCGTGCGCGCGCCAGGTAGCGCAGGTCGAGGCCGAAGTCGTCGACCTCGGCCGAGATGTCGCCCGCGCTCGGGATCGCGATCCGCTCGCGCAGTGCCTCGTACAGCTTCACCACGTCGATCTCTTCCAGCCGCGCGCGCACGCTCTCGCGCAGCTGCTCGAACAGGCCGCCGCGCGGGGAAGGCACGGCCAGCGCCTCCGCGGCGAGCTCGGGCCCGAGTGACTCGACGTCCGCTCCGAGCGCAGCCTCGGCCTCGGCGAGCTCGCCGGCCGGCCCGGGGTCGGGCTCCTCGCTGTCGCCGACGCCGAAGCGCTGCTCGAGCTCCTCGCGCAGCGCGCGCACCGAAGCGCGCAGCTCTGCGAGCGCCTCGGGCGGCGGTCCGCCGGCGCGCCGGCCCCGCTCGCTCACCGGTAGCCCCGCAGCTTGCGCGCGACCACGAAGCTCATCCACGCCTCCTGCGAGGTGTAGAGCGGCTCGAAGCCGAGCTCCTCGCGCGCGCGCCGCGTGTCGACCAGCCAGCCGAAGCGCAGGTGGTCGTAGAACGCCGCAGGCAGATCGCCGGTGCGGGCCAGTGACTCGAGCTGAGTGAGTCGGTACAGGAGCGGATGCGGGACCGGCAGGACGCTCTTGCCCGCGAGCCGCAGCAGCGTCGAGAGCGGCAGCACACCGTCGCCGGCCAGGTTCAACGCGCCGGGCGCGTCGCGCTCGAGCGCCAGCTCCACCGCGTCGATCCAGTCGTCCTCGTGCAGGAACTGCAGCAGCGGGTCGTAGCCCAGGAGCGTGACCACGCGCTGCGCCTCGAAGCGCCGCGTGAGCGACGAGTCGATGCTCGGGCCCATGATCCAGGCCGGGCGCAGCGAGGTCACGCACATCTCGCGGTGGCGCTGGCCGAAGATGCGCAGCAGCCCCTCCATCTCGGCGCGGTCGCGCAGCGCGTGCGCGTCGCGCTGCGGCCGCAGCGGGT